>Ga0187827_10000231_pt1 | contig 89006 bp, 71 predicted proteins | sample ETNtaG_39_FD_167969 | JGI IMG/M metagenome (GOLD analysis project Ga0187827, IMG submission 167969) | Marine microbial and viral communities from oxygen minimum zone, Eastern Pacific Ocean - ETNP2014_SV_150_PacBio MetaG (Illumina Assembly) | ecosystem: Environmental > Aquatic > Marine > Hypoxic... | reverse complement strand
TTCAAATTCACGTACCACGACGCAGCTGACACCGAATACCATCGGCAGTTGCGTAACATGGCGATCAGAGATGGTCTTACCCGTATCCACAATCGACGCTACTTCACTGAAATGGCGGAGAAGGAGTTCGCCTATTCTCGACGCCACAATAGCAATCTAAGTATGATCATGTTCGATATCGACCACTTCAAGGTATTCAATGACACCCACGGACATGTAGCTGGTGACTTCCTACTCAGGGATCTGGCCACCACCCTGGAGAATACGGTGAGGCAGTATGACGTGTTTGCACGTTATGGTGGTGAGGAGTTTGTGTTTCTGTTGCGGGGATCGGCGCTTACCCCGGCAGTGAATATCGCCGATCGAGTCCGTAGCACCACGGCAGAGACTGTTTTCACCTATGAGGAGCAGAATCTTGCTGTGACCGTCAGCGTGGGAGTGGCCACCTACGAAGGTGACGCCACGCTCAGCAGTATGGAAGAGTTGATCCGCCTTGCCGACCGGCTACTCTACGAGGCCAAGAGTGCGGGACGTAACTGCACCTGCTTTGAAGACGATCAAGGTCTACAGGTGCACCGCTGACCCTTCGACTCATCACTGCACGTACGAGCGTTCTAGTTTGAATTCTCCCAGATCAGCACGCCTTCGGCATCACAGCCGCTGAGCACCCCGGAGATTGTGCTGTAGGGCACGGCACGAATGTTGACAGGTACCCATGCCTCCCATGGAGCACTAACGAGACTGGCCCCGTCCCAGGTCTGCCATTCTGACTCATGCCACTTCTCGCCAATCCGGGATCGATTGACCTTGATGTAATCGAAGCCGCTCTCGGTCAGAACGGAATCAATGAAGTCCGCGTCGGATGTCCTGATGCCGCGCATGAATTCCTTTTCGCCATGCAGCAGGAAATGGTTCAGTAGCCGCTGGCCCGGTGTGCCATCCCCGCCTTCCGCCAATGGAACGAACGCACCTTGGGTGCGTGGCCAGAATGCGATGGGTCCACCGGCAATGTTGACACAATTGATGCCGGAGGAGCTTTTGACGATCAGACCCAATCCCCTGTAGTCCATCAATTGCACTGATGCAGGTCGCTCGCCAAACCTATCCTCGACGCGCACCGGCGACGTCTGACGATCCGGACGACTGGGCGCTTGGTTGTAGAACTCCTCGTCCTCCGCGTACCCATATTCTGCGGCAAGTGGGGCACACACGTCCCAGATTGCGCGCAGCTCCTCCTTCGATGCGGGAACCCTCGCCTCCCTTTTGTGGTAGTGCTTAACGTCCTTGGTGGTGCTCTGCAAGAGTGACAGAATAACCGCATCGTCAAATCCCTCGAGGAACAGAAAATCATACAGCTCCCTCAGTTGCTCAAGGTCGACATCTTCCAGCCGCACGGTTCTGCAAACTGCGGCATCGTCGATGGCCCGAAATTGGTGGCGGATGCATGAGTATTGCAGCACCCACTGTCTTGCCACCTGTTCGGCAAAGTCTATGTCAGATACCTCCTCCTGCGAGGGTGGGCGATGATCGGCCAGGCTGGAACGACAGGCCGCAACCGGGTGCCGTACCAATTGGACGAGACGTAGACGTTGCGGACCAATGTAGTCATAAAGCATGTAGCCAAAGGCACGCATCCAGTTGAGCGTGTCACCATAGATCCAGGGCAGGGACAGGCGCTTGTCGATACGTCGCTGCAAACGCGGATAGCTTGTGATCCGCATGCGCAGGAATTCTTCCGGATTCGTCCCAAACCGGTCTTCCATCCGGTTGACGATTGCGGCGATGTCTTCGTGTCCCGGCTGATGCCACACTTCCGCGTTCGTCGCCTGTCTCAGAACATGATGGTAGAAACGGGTGCCGCAGTGTCCCGTAGAGAGAAAGTAAAAGTTGATGGGGTCCTTGCTCATTCACCCTCGGTCACATGCTTTATCTGCAGCACATAAACTGTCGCGCTGATTCTACTACCGGTGAAACAGATGGAATAGCATTCCTGCGGCGAACTGACCATTACCGGGCCCAACAAGTCGGTGCCAGGAAGCTGATTCAGGGAATCAAATGTGCCAGCAACAGACTGCGATGCCTGGCCTGGCAAGTCTCAACTCGCTTGTACCCTGACAAGTGCCATTTCGATGTGATCTGCCGCATCGACCAAAGCTTCTCGCACCGGCGTCAGCACGCTGTCGGCATGGCCCTGCTGGAGCCGCATATCACCGAGGATGGTCTGAAAGCTCTCAGGACCCTCTCTCGTAATGGATCCGGCAAGTAGATCGACGATGATGTCGTATGCACTTGCGGCAGCTGCAAGGTGAAAGCGGGCATCCGTATCCAGTCTTACCGAGCATCCTTTGAGGAATTCAGAGGCATGCTCGGAGCTTTGCCGCATTCGCATAGCATTCTCCCAGGCATCCCAAGGTTTTCCATCATCGTCCCGCCGACTCCAGCATGGTGCGCAGAATCCCGCATCACGTCGCATCAGTTCAATCCAAAAGTCCATCGCAGCTAAGCCGAAGAGATCGCGCGTATCAGATTCAAAGGTGACCGTACCACGAATACGGTGCAAGGCCAGTTGCAGAGTGGCTACATCATCGGAACGGGTCTCTGATGCAGGCCGCAGTGCCCAGGCATAGATCCGCCCGCCGTGTGGTTCCATGCCATGCTGGCAGATTGAGACGAGTGGATTGTCCATGTGCCCTTGTGGATGGGCGCCGAGCAATAGCCCTTCCTCCTGATCGACGGAGGCAAGCAATCCCGCATAGGCCCAGTGACGAAAACCGTGCGGCCCTCCCTGGACATCCCAGCCACCAGCGACGAGTACGACAGCTCCCTCATTCAGCAAAGGAGCAACGCTTTGTGCTACCACCTGACGATGGGACAACATGGCGTTCTCGTCATCCCCAGGACCTATCCTGTCGGGAAACTCGAGGCGCTCTACCTGGAATCCCAACTGTTCGCCGACAAGTGCAAGCCCACGGTCCAGTAATCGGCCTTCCACCTGCATGTGACTGGTGCAGTTTTCTTCGGTATCGATGGCTGGCCCAAAGGCGTTACCAAGACGGCAGGTAGCATCCGCGTAATCGAGCGTCTGACCAAAAGCCTGAGCAGCAGCAACCAGAGACAGTGCAACGGAATCCCGGTTCTGGCCATTGCCGGTAACTTCCACGGCATTTGCACCATTGACACGCAACGCGCTCTTCTCCGGGGCAGCGCTAACTGCGTCGAGATGCTGTTTGAGCTGAGCCCAGCTCTCGAAGCCATATTCCAGAGCCAAAGCAAACTGAACTTCGTGTAGCCCAATCTTAGATTTCAGGATCTCCGCATCAGAATGGTCCACGAACTGACGAAGATTCCTTAGCACTCGACAGCAAGATTCGTCGCCTTTCCTGTACGCCTGAAGAATGTGTTTTGCCTCGACCTTAAGATGCCGCAGGCTGGGGTTGGCAGGTAGAGATGTGGTCATGACGACCTCCTTTCAGTGTTAATCCCGTGGCCTGCATGACAGGATGAAAGAAGGTTAGTCTGAATATCTTTCTATGGGGTAGATTGAATCTTCTCCGCAGACCCGGTGGCTCCCCCGAGAGCCGATGAATAAGATAGGGCCCTGCAAACTAGATGTCAATGCTTCGTGAATCGAACGCTTGAGTCGCGATCAGGCCCATGAACTTGGCAATCGTCAATCTAGAGTTCCCTGATTGTATTGTCGGCGTCCAACTGAATGCATTTGCCTTGACAGGCGCCGCCGCCCGCCGGTGTTGCCTGCAGGATGAAACTGCTGGCGGTGGCCGCTTCAAGGGACAGATCGAACTGCGCGGCGCCACTTGCCGGTGACTTATTGGGGCAGAGGGAATCGTCAGAGCCATCGATCCGGGCCCCTACGTAGGTATAGTCGTTTTCGTAGTATCTTCCCAGTTCCATGGAACACACGTTCAGATCGGAGATAGCCTGTCCTCTATAGGTCTCATCCATTATGGCGATGTAGCTGACAATTGCGATGGATGCAACGATCCCGATGAGTGCTACTACCACCATTAATTCTACTAGGGTGTAACCTTTGGATTCATGTGTTTTCATCGTTGCAGAAGCTCCACAAGGCGAATGTCCCATCAATTATAGCGGCAGCAAACTGCTGAAAGAAGACTGACTCTGGACGTTTCAGATGCTGCCAATCGGGCTATCAGATCCAGCGGGTTGTAAACCGCATGGACAGTGCAGTTCCGAAAGGGACACCACAATTGGAAGTGGCCAATGGCTGTCTTGCTAAGGAAAATCTGCGCGAGACACATGGGCGGGTAAGGGCCAGGCAAGTCGTCACACCCACGCGTTGTTGAATTGGTAGCCTGAGCATGGTAAAACGCTAGAGAAAGCCAAGAAAAGGAGGTCCCATGAGAATTCTGCCAATCCTTTTGCTTCTCCTGCCAACCGCATCTTCCTACGCTGCCAAGCCCATGCCCCGTGACTTCCTGAGCCGTTCCGAAGTCCTCGGTGTCCAGATCTCACCGACGGGCGAGTTCCTGGCCATAACCAAGTTAAAGGGCGACGATGCCTGGTTCTCCATCGTCGATCTGGAACAACGAAAGACCACCTTCAATTCAAACCTGGGCGAGAAGATAGAAGTCGGCCAGATGTTCTGGGTCAGCGACGACTACATACTTCACGCCCCTGCCCGTAAGGTGTTTGGCGACGTCAAGGGAAGGACGGGTGAACTGTTATCCTTTGACGCGCGTAGGAACAAAATCAAGAGATTGCAGGCAACCGACTGGTGTCCCTATTGCGGGGGTGCTCTGATCTACACCCTGCCAAAGGATCCCAGACACATCATAGTTGGCGGTTCCTTCGATCAATACCCTGAAGCTCATTTGGTTGATCTTAAGACCGGTATATTCCGCAAGATAGCTCGAGGTGCGGCGCCCTGGGGCGGTTTAGTGGCCGATCAGGACGGGAAAATCGTCTTCAGTACGGGCCTCAACGTCAAGAACGAAACCGAGATATATATCAAGAACAAACGTGAGTGGGAATTGATCGAGAGCTTTGGTATGCGGGACGAGGGTTGGATTCCATTTGCCAACGCTCCCGAACCCAAAACGTTCTTCACGTGGGATACCCGTGGCGGCCGCACCACGGGACTCGGTCTTTTCAATACGGAAACCAGACAACACAAAATGCTCTACCAATTTGAGGGAATCGATCTGAGGGCGGTCTACAGAGATCTCAACGATCAGGTATATGCAGTCCGTACTGATCTTCACTACCCGGCAATTCACTACCTTAACAAAGCACACCCTCTGGCCAGGATCCGTGCGGGTCTGAAAAAGAGGTTTCCCAACGATACGGTTACGTTCACAAGCGTCACGCGCGACAACACCAAGGCGATTGCGCTGCTGTCCAGCGATCGCAACCCAGGACAATTCCTGCTGGTAGATCTCAAGGCAGAGAACAAACTGGAAATGCTGTTTCACCGAAAACCACATCTAGCCCCGAACGAGCTCGCGCCGATGATGCCCATTGAAGTCAAGGTACGCGATGGCAGCAAGATATATGGATATATCACCAGCGCACCAGATACACCAAAACCAGGGCCCATGATAGTGGTCATACACGGCGGTCCTCACGGACCACGGGACTTCTGGGGTTACGATACAAACGTACAACTGATGGCAAGTCTCGGTGTACACGTGCTGCAAGTCAATTTCAGAGGCTCCGGCGGATACGGACTCGACTACGAGCAGAAAGGTTACGGCGAGTGGGGTCGCCTTATGCAACATGATGTGACCGACGCAACACGCTGGGCCATCGACAGCAAGATCGCCGACGCCGAGCGAATATGCATATACGGCGGCAGCTACGGCGCCTATTCAGCCTTGATGGGCGTAGCACAGGAGCCAGACCTCTACAAGTGTGCGGTTGGCATCGCCGGAGTCTATGACCTGACATTGATGGACACGCAGGGCGACATCCCAGACCGAAAGTCTGGTATCGCGTGGGTACGTGAAATTCTGGGGACCGATGACGATGTACTGAGAAAAATATCACCGGTTTATCTTGCCGACAGAATCAAGGCGGATGTGTTGCTGGTTCACGGCGGACAGGATCGCCGGGCACCGATTCAGCATGCCAAACGACTGCGACGCGCCCTCGAAAAAGCCGGTAATGAGCCCAAGTGGCTGACCCTCAGCAGGCAGGGGCACGGTTTCTTTGGTCTGAAAGCTCAGTTGAGTCTATTCAAAGAAGTTGCCACCTTTTTGAGCAAGCCACTGGGGATCGATCTGCAAGACGTGAGCTGGGTAGATGAGGAACCGGTCACCGAATAGACAGGAAGCCTGTTCGGTGTCTAACAAGTCACCTGTCGCTTCGCCGGTGAGCGAGGAACCACTTGTATAGTTCGTCATTGTCGTAAGTCTCAGTCCAGGAATCATGTCCAGCTTCCGGATACACCGTGAACTTGACGGGATTCTTCATCCGTTTCAGCATGTCAACCATTCTCTGCGCCTCGTCCAGAGGGACGACCGGGTCTTTCGCGCCATGGAAAACCCAAGTTGGCATCGTGCCCAATGCGTAAGTCGATATCCTCGATCCCCCACCACAAACCGGTGCGATGGCAGCAAAACGATTCGGGGCGGCGGATGCGAGACTCCAAGTCCCATAGCCACCCATACTGAGGCCCGTCAGGTAGATTCGGTCCTCGTCAATCGCATGCTCCGCGACGACATGGTCCAGGAGCGCCAGCAGCACGTCGTTGGACCAGAACTCGCCCGTTGGGCATTGAGGGGATACCACGATAAAAGGGAAGTCCCTTTTTGACTGAACGATCTTGGGGGGGTCGTGGATGGCTACCAGATTGAGGTCATCACCTCTCTCACCGGCACCGTGGAGAAAGAAGATCATCGGCCATTTCTTGTCACCGTTCTTTTTATAGCCATCCGGCAGGAACAGCAAGTATTGGGCTTGTACTGATTTTTTGACCGTTGTCTCAAAACTATGGAAGAGTTGTGACTTCACCGTGGTTTTCTCTTCTGCAAACACACTGCCACCGAAGAGAAAGACGGATAAGGCCAAACCTGACAACCAAATTAATCCTCTCATGGCGGGGCTCCAGTCATCTATCAGAGAGCAGCATAATACACGCTCCTCGCCAGTATGTTTAGCTACCGCCCTGGAGTTCGACAAAACGCCGGTAGGGACTAGCGGGATTCGCCATCAACGTATCGTGACTGCCAACGTCTCGAATTTCGCCGTCTTCCAGAAACACGATGCGATCCGCCTTGCGGATGGTGGAGAGCCGATGGGCGATAACGATCACCAGACGACCTTCGGCCGCGCGCTGTAACGCCCGGACGAGGGCGTTCTCGGTCTGGGGATCGAGCGCTGCCGTCGGCTCATCGAGGATGAGAATTTTCGTGTTGCGGACGAGGCCCCGCGCGATGCAGAGCCGTTGTTTTTGACCGACGCTTAGCGTGTCACCGGATTGGCCGAGTTCGGCATCCAGGCCATCGGGAAGCTCTTCAATAAACTCGATGGCACCCGTAGTCCTACAGGCATTGAGAATGTCCTCTTCGGTGGCGTCAGGATTTGCGATATTGAGATTGCTGCGAATAGACTCGTTGAGGAGGAGGTGTTCCTGGAACACGTAGGACACTTGGGCGCGCAAAGACTCGACTGTGGTTTCGCTGACATCCTGGTCGTCGATCAGAACGCGCCCTTCGGTTGCCTGGTAATAACCGGGAATGAGATAGGCGAGGCTCGTCTTGCCGGCACCGGTTGGACCGACGATGGCAACCAGTTCGCCTACATCCAGTCGCAGGTTAATGTTCGCCAAAGCCCGCGTGCCGGTGGCATAGCTGAATCCGACACCCTCGAACGTGACACCGTTTTGCACCACTCCCAGATTGCGATGGTTCTCCTTGGGATCTTCGGTCTCCATGTCCATGAAGAAAAACACGCGGCGCACTGCCGCGACCTGTCCCTGAACGTTAATCCAAAACATGCCGATCGCGATGCCCGATCCTGCAATCGTTATAACGAGTTCCCAGAGCACGAAAAGGTCTCCCGGGCTCATGGTCAAGTCGAAGATCCGATCCGTAACAAAAAAGAATACAAAGACCGCGAGCAATATGTACATCAACCAACCAATGAAGCCTATGCCGATTCGGGTCAAGACGACGTGACGAAAGCGCCGAAAGGACTCCCCGCTTTTCTTCTCGACCCGTTCCTTTTCCTGATCCATGCCGCCGAGGCTTTGCACCGCATGCAGGTTGCTCATGCTCTCCTCGATGGCGTTGGTAGTCGCGGTCCCGGATGCACGACTGGACTGCTGAACGCGACGCACAAATGCAGACAATGGGATGGTTACCACCAGTGCGACAGGAAGAGCCAACACCGAAGCCCACATCAGTTCAGGCGCAACGCCGCTGTAGCTGGTACCCATGAGGTAAAGCGCAATTAGCGCACCGAGCACGGTGAAAAGTGGGCTTAATGTCACGGAGTAACACACCTCGGGCAGATCCGGTGCGTCGTACATCACACGGTAGATCGAATCACCGATACGATGATCATCGATGGTTTTCATGGGTAAGTGGGTCAACCGCTCGAACAGCTGCGTTCGGAACTCGTTGGCGAGACGTTGATTGAGTCTGATGCTGACGAGAGTCTCGATACCACCGAGGAGCCCACTCATCCTGCTTCCGCCCGCACTGAGTTTGAGCTCCGACTGAGTGGCGCTGTCTTGCCCCGGTTCAAGCCTGATACCGAGCGCTCCGCGACCAAACACGAATAACATGCCAAAAAAGACCACGCACAACGTGAACATGATCTCTAGGGGTGGCATATCACGCACCCAGTTAACGAATGGCTGAAAATACGGTGGGAATGGGACCTCCGCGTCGTTGAATGGTAGTTGCAGGATAACCTGATCGATGAGAATCTTGCCGGTCCAGGGAGTGATCAGCAATGGGATCAGGGAAACCAACGCAAGCCCCAGTTTCGATGCGAACAGCCCTTTAACCAAAGCCAGGTAACTCAGTGATCGACCGATGAGGCGGATCACTTCGCGATTGGAGATAAAGGGGTCTACATCGACCCGGTCATCAAACATGCCGGTCGGTTGTTCAGGGCTTGGGTCTACGCTTACGGCTGCTTCACTCATGATGCTTCGCCTTCAGACGAAATCGTCTCCTCAGCGACAAAGTGCCGATAGTCGCCATCGGTGATTGCCATCAGTGAATCATGATCGCCCACTTCGGAAATCTGCCCATCCTTCAAAAACGCAATCTGGTCGGCATTCCTGATCGTCGAAAGGCGATGGGTAATCACAAACAAAACACGGTCTTTGCCCCAATCAGATAGATTGCGTAGAACGCTCTGTTCGGTTTCTGCATCGAGTGAAGCCGTCGGCTCATCCAGTATGAGAATTGGTGTGTCGCGTACGATCGCGCGAGCAATGGAAAGCCGTTGACGTTGACCCGTTGAGAGCTTACCACCGCGTTCCCCAAGTTCCGTGTTGTAGCCCTGAGCCATCTCTTCGATAAATTCATCTGCACATGCAATCTTGGCTGCCTGACGAATCCTATCAGGGGTAACGTTGCGTGCCGCATAACCGATGTTTTCCGAGACGGTCGTTGCGAACAGGACATTTTGCTGGAGAGCGATGGCAACGTTCTGGCGGATACTCTCAATGCCAAGGCCCTTCAGGTCGGTGCCGTTAACGGTGATGGAGCCCGCGTCCGGATCATAAAGCCTGAGCAACAGGGACATCAGGGTCGACTTGCCGGAACCGGTTGCACCCACGATCGCGGTGATGGTGCCGGCCCGGGCCGTCAGGTCGGCGCCTTTGAGGACCGGCCTTTCAGCTTCGTATGAAAAGTGCACGCCATTGTAGCGGACGGCCTGGATCGGTGCCGGCATTGACACGGCATCGTCTCTTTCTTCCACTTCCGGCTTGAGGTCAAGCAGGTAATAGGCACGGTTCAATCCCATGGCCAGATCGAGAGCTGCGAACCAGGCCATAAACATGAAGTTGTACTTGCCGATCAGCTCAGCATTGTTGCCACGAGCAGCCTGAAAAGCACCGAGGTTCCATAGCGCAAAGCCCAGGATAAAGGTGAACACGCCTCCCAGATAAGTCTCTTCCTCACCAATCGTCCAGTCTGCCATCAGGTAGTCGCTGACAATGAGTAGAATTCCGGCAATGGTGGCCATGGCGATGTAGAACAGCATGATTTCCAATCGAAAGTGATAGGCGTTGTCGAGAGCGTAATTGGAGTCGCGGTCAAAACGGCGAACGACAATGCCTTCCGCCTGGTTTGCCTTGATCACCCGAATGCTCTGCGCCACCTCCTGAATACGAGAGGTGACGTCGCTGTTCGACTGACGAGACAGCCAGGCGAGTCGTTGGATGCGCGGCGTCCACCAGGCGGCGAGCAGGAAAACGGGGACAAATGCTGCCAGAAACATGAAGCCGAGAACCGGACTGAAGAACCAGATGATAACAAACGCCCCTAACATACCCGCGCCTTGTTCGAGCGGATCCAGAATGATGGTAGCGATGACATTGCTGATCATGCGGCTGTCCTGGAACACCCGATAGATGGCGTCACCGGTGCGGGCGTGACTCTGATACTTGAGCGACAGGTTTTCGGCGTTTTCAATCATCTTGACCCGAAGGTTTTGATTGATGCGCTGAGCGATCCACGTCTCCCAATACACGACCCCAAGGCTGTCCGCCAGCATGCGGAGGATGATCATGAACAATACGCCATAGACGATCAGGCGATTGCGCACCACCGTGCGTTGCTCGACGCTAAGCTCCTCTGCCGTCACGTAGCTCGAGTCAAGCAACAGCACCATCGCTTGAAAAGGCTGCACGGGCTGTGCATCCAGCACCTTGTTGTTGAGGAGATCGGCCCCGGTAAGTGTGATATAGCCAGCGAGAAGGCCAATCGACATAGCCAGTGAAAACCAGCCAACGACGTGCCAGACAACCGGTTTGATGTAAGGCCAGGTGCGCAGAAACAGCTTGGCAACCTCGATGAACGTCATCGGCGGCGGTGCGGTCAGACGCGGCGTATCCATTTCCGTGCTTGCTTCGCTCACTTACCATCTCCCGACCGGTTGCAGAATAACGCGTAGATGTCAGCGCCACTCAAATGGGACCAGACAAATCGTCATGCCTGAATCTCGACTTCGTGAGCGTCACGCATACGTCATGCAAACGATCGCGTTTGCGATTGGGAGACCGGAATCACTTTGAGGCAGCCGCTGCCAGGATTGTATCACTCAGGTAATACGACAGAAAGATCGCATTCATCAGCGACGCAGCCCCGAGACTGGACGAGGAAGTCGTCTCTATTCCCTGCCAGGCAACGGCAAGGCACGACGTGTTGAGCTGCTGGCCCCGCCTTCCCAACACTGACTACAACAGTTCTACACTGTCGGCAGTCAAGCACAGGCATTGACTGCAATTAGCGAAATCAACTGAATATACTGGACAGTCTGCTGGAACAGTAGTGTTATATTGTGTCAGCAAGATACCGACACGGCAGGTATGTTCACGTGCACGGCGGTATGCCGAGAAACGTCTGGATCGACCCATCGGTTGCCTAAACGATAGTGCAAGTGCTGCTATCAGCCTATACCTGTGTCTGCTGGCCTGGCTGCATTGCACAGTCTGGTACCTTAGTTGAGGTCCTCTTTTGCACTGGAGTTTCAGAAACTACGAGGATTGACCTCATTTGAAAACTACAATTTCAATACGAGCCCTGTCCATAGCAATTCTACTGATCATTGGAATTGTCGAGGCCAGCGCTTCAGACAATCAGTCTGCTGATGAGCGGGCCCGAACCGGTAACGTCGATGCCACGTCAGAGCCGCTCATTATCAGTCGATTCGACGATCAGAATATCAATATGAGACTTGACGGGCGGCTGGACGAGCCTGTCTGGTCTCGCGTCGCCGGCGTAAACGCCATGAGCGTGACTAACCCGGATACGCTGGTGAAGCCTCGGTTCGAAACCGTCAGCAAATTCTTCTACACGGATCGCGGACTTTATGTCGGCATCTGGAATGAGCAACCGCCGGATACGCTTCTGGGTCGACTGAGCCGTCGTGACAGATACATGAATCGTGACGGCAATGAACTCATGCTCGACACATCGGGTAAAGCACTCTACGGCTTATGGTTCGACGTCAATCTCGGTGGCTCGATCGGCGATGGCACCATCCTTCCGGAAAAGAGTTTCAGTGGCAACTGGGACGGCTCCTGGAATGGTGATGCTGCTGCAACCGACGATGGTTACACCACCGAGTATTTTCTTCCCTGGTCAATGATGGCCATGCCGGAAGCGGATCAGTATCGAACAATGGCCGTGATGATCATCCGACGCGTCGCCTATCTGGATGAGACTTGGTCTTGGCCGGCACTGCCTTTTTCCGGCTCCAAATACATGTCCGGATGGCAACCGATTCAGTTTCGGGATATCAATCCACGTCGCCAGTGGGCTGTCTTTCCATTTGCCGCCACAACCCATGACAACATTGCATCGACTACCGATTACCAGGCCGGTTTAGACCTATTCTGGCGACCGTCATCCAACGTGCAATTTACCGCAACCATCAATCCGGATTTTGGCACCATCGAGAGCGACAATGTGGAGATTAATCTCACTGCCTTTGAGACTTTCTTTCGAGAGAAGCGACTCTTCTTTGTTGAAGGAAACGAGATTTTTGTCACTACGCCCCGTGCTAACCCTTTTGGCAGCGGCTCATTCATCGTTGGCGCACGCAATACGTTCAGCAGCTTCTTCTCAGCACCCATCACCCTCCTCAATACACGCCGTATAGGTAGTGCTGCGATCTCACCCGATATTCCACCTGGCACCAGCATTGCCGACATCGAGCTGTTTAAGCCTTCCGAGCTGCGGGGAGCGATCAAGGTCACTGGTCAGAACGGTCGTCTCAGATATGGAGTTCTAACGGCGATCGAAGATGATGCCCGATTTCACGGTTTCGACAATCTGGGTAGCAGCGTCCGCCTCGAACAGCAAGGTCGCGATTTCGGTGTTCTACGGCTGTCCTACGAGGATAGCTCAGCAGGACTGAGAAGTTTGGGCTGGATGACGACCGCTGTCATGCATCCTGATCGAGATGCACTGGTACACGGCGTCGATGGTCACTACATCAGTGCGAGCAGTAACTGGGCCACGGACCTGCAGCTGATCTATAGCGATATTGAGGGCCTCCATGGGTACGGTGGCCTTGGCGATCTTTCTTACATTCCCCGCAAAGGAGTCACCCACAAACTGACCTTTGACTACCTGGATGACCAGCTCGATATCAATGACTTTGGTTTTCTGCGTCGTAATGATGTCTTAGGTATGAAGTACGCCTACACGAACAACCGTACCGATCTGCAAAGGCTGCGGCGCTGGGATCGCTCACTCTCACTGGCCCAGAAATACAACCGGGATGGTCAGGCAATTCGCAGCGAGATTTTCTGGCGCAACACCCTGATGTTTCAGAACAGCATGCTGCTCAAGACCGAACTGGACTACTTTCCCCGTATCTGGGACGATCGCAATAGTGCAGGCAACGGCGACTTTAGAATCGAGGATCGGTGGTTCTTTGAGACAGCGGTCGGCACGGATACCACCAGGATTCTGAGCATCAGTCTCGCTGTCGCCGGATTGCAGGAGGACTTGGGTGACTTGACCAAGCAGATCAAGGGTGGCTTCACCTTGAAACCAAACGACCGCTTGTCACTGGATCTGGACGTTACCTACCAGCGCCGTGACGGCTGGCTGCTACACCAGTCCGGACGCAATTTCGCAACATTCAGTTCTATCAATTGGCTGCCGAATCTGTCGCTAGAGTATTTCGTGTCAGCTCGCCAGCAATTGCGACTCACCATGCAATGGGCGGGAATCAAAGCAGACGAACAAGCGTTATACCAAGTACCGCTCGGGAATGGCGACCTTCTGGCAATAGACAAGGATCCGACAGATCCATCCGCTGACTTTGGCATCAGTCGACTGTCCGCACAATTTCGCTATCGTTGGGAAATCGCGCCTCTGTCAGATCTGTTCTTAGTTTATACCAGGGGAAGCCGATTGATCACCGCGGGGGATGATGATTTTGCTGACTTCTTCAGAGAAGCCGTGCGGGAGCCACTGGTGGATGTATTTGTTGTGAAACTCAGATATCGGTTCGGGTCCTAGTATCAGAGCACTCTCAGGTGATGATGGGACACCGGACAGCCCTGTGTTCCTTACGCAGCCCTGGGATTGACTTCCTTCGCGATCTTCTCAGCCGCATCCCTCTCCGCGAGAGTGAGTTCGTAAGTCACCTGCAGGTTCATCCAGCTTCTGGCATCCCCACCAACATAGCGAGCCAGTCTTAACGCTGTGTCTGGCGTAATGTCTCGACGTTCCCTAATGATATCGTTGATACGGGTAGCCGGTACGTGAAGCCGGGTTGATACTTCACGTTGTGAGATAGAGCGTGTTGCCATTCTGCACCTGACATCGGGAGTGCGATTAGAAGACCTACAGCGAGAATCAACTTCTTCATTGTGTATCTATTGCCAGACCTTCCGTGAGAATGCTTCCAGAACGTCAGTGTCCCTAATTTCTCGTCTCAATCAACTGACCTGGGTCACTCGTCAGCGAATTATCTACGCTGCCGCAGACGAATGCCTCAGACTGTTCAGGCAACGTATTGCTAAGTACCCAGACTGGCGCCCTGCCCCACAAGGGTGGCCTGCAGTTCCTTGATATCCAGCATCGCGGGGCTGCTATCCAACCCGGCAGCCATGGCAGCCGCTGTCCCCGCCGCCTCCCCGGTGGCAAAACAAGCCGGGATCTCCTTAGTCGAGTGGTGCACTCGGTGGTCCACTGAAATGCACCGACCAGCCACCAACAGATTCGATACTTCACGGGGATAGAGACAACCGAAGGGGATATTGTAGAGCATGCCCGCCTTGGTCCAGTTCCCGGTGCGCGCAATGACCTGATCGTTGGGAGAATTGGCTTCATCACGAAGCAGCCGATAGGATCCGATCATACGGCGGGATTCCGTAATACCGAGTTGGCTGGCAATGTCTGTCAGGAACGCCCTTCTGAAGCCGGGAGTTTCGCGACGCATACGGGCCACCTCCTCCATCACCATGCGGCGGCACTCAATCTCCGCATAGCTCAGATCCTCCACATCCACTCCCGAGATCGGGCGATCGATCTTGTCCGCTGCACCCCAAGGCGCCAGCACCCGTCCCTCGCCGGGCGGCGCCTTGAAGAAGCCAACTCCAGCGCCACTGACATCGTCAACCCCGGCCATACGGAACCAGAGCCAGGGATACACCTTTTCAAGGTCAAACGGGACGCCCGCAGAAGCGAAGAGATCGCCGTCGCCGGTTGCATCCACCACCACTTTTGCCCGGATTGCCTCGCGTCCCGATTTAGATTCGATCGCCACCGCAGCAATACGATCGCCCTGCATCAGCGCGCGGGCACCCCAGGCATGAAACAGCAGTTTTGCACCCGACGAAAGCACCATCTCGTTGACCACAAATCGAAACTCCTCCGGGTCATACGCCACCGAGTAACGCACGACTGTAGGATTGCGCCCCCAGATCAGCCCCCAGCGGCGATAGTGATCAACGAGTTCCGGGTCCTCACTACCCCACTCTGCCGCTTTGGGATAGACAATGGACCCCCGGCCGTCCAGTCGCTCCACTAACTCCTGACAAAGCCCCGCGACCACCTGGTTGCCCTCACCGTCATCGAGGCTCAACAAAGTTATGATCAGTCCACCGCTGGCAAGACCACCCAATGCGCCATAACGTTCTACCAGAACTGTATCCGCACCATTTCGTGCGGCGGCGATGGCAGTGGCAATCCCCGCCGGCCCGCCGCCAACCACCAGCACGTCGCACTCGGCTCTGATGGGCAACGACCTCGACGGCTCCTCCATGCTCTCGGCTGATTTGTTCATCGCACTTGTTTCCCAATTCTTAACGAACGTGAAAAGATCTTACATCACACGACTTGTGTCCGGATACCTCAGGCGTCCCCGCCGTCATCACGTAACGGCTGTCTCCTCAGAGTCTTCCAGTGTATGATCTGCCGAACGCCTTATCGGTCACGACAACATCATGGCAACAGATGCAAAGAGTATGGGCATGCTGCGAGACTTGGCCAAGCAATACGCCGAGATTGCAGCCAAACCGGTTCAGGAGGAACGCCGGCAACTGTGGCGCGAGCACTTCAGTCTGAATAAGACGCGTGCGCCAATACTGGTCACCTGCGGCATGCACGATGCCTGGTGCCGCGAGACCTTTTCCCGTGAAAACATGGTCTGTGAGGACCCTTTTTGGAGGCGCTTTGAGCGTTGGTTACGCTTGCAGATCTTTCACGACTCGATTGGTGACGACTACATTTGCGAGCCATGGATACCCCAAGTCGCGGCATACAAATCGCAGCGCGGTGTTTTTGGTGAATCCTGGGGTGCCAGACCTGAGTTGGCTTTTGCCGGGGACACAACCGGGGCTTACAAACTGAGTCCACCCATTTGCTCCTGGGAAGACATGGCTAAGCTGACGGCACCGGATCACGAGATCGATGAGGACGCTACCAGCCGTAACTATGAACGCCTGGGAGACGAGATTGGGGACATCCTTGAAATCGACGTCAATCGTGGTCCGCTCCTGTCTAACTTCGGCGCAGACATTTCCACCACCGTTGCTGGCTTACGTGGTCTCGAACAGATCATGCTCGACATGTACGATGCTCCGGTTGAACTGCAGCAATTGTTGTCATTCCTTCGAGATGGCATCCTGGCAAACCAGGAGAAGGCCGAGGAGGCAGGCAACTTCTCACTGACATCTCACTACAATCAGGCCATGAGTTATGCGGAAGAACTGGAATCGCCCAAAGCGAACTCGGGCACACGACAGCGTGAGGAACTGTGGGGGTTCTTCGCCGCACAGGAATACACCGGAGTCTCGCCCGAGTTCCACGATGAGTTCCTGCTTAAATATCAGCTACCCATCATGGAGACCTACGGCCTGATTCACTATGGCTGCTGCGAGGACCTGACCCGCAAGATCGACATGCTGCGGAAGGTGCCGAACCTGCGCAGTATCGCGGTCACACCCAGCGCCGATGTGGCAGCGTGCGCCGAGCAGATAGGCAACGACTACGTGCTGTCGTGGCGCCCGAATCCCACCGATATGGTGTGTACGGATTGGGATCCGGAGCGGATGGAACGGATCATCCGGGCTGGTGTCAGGGCCTGCAGCAACAGCGTCTTCCACATCCACCTGAAGGATTCCCATACCTTGCAGGGCGAACCAGACCGCCTGCAGCGCTGGGCCAGTATGGTTCGCGACATAGTGGAAGCTGCATAAGCAATTGACTGTTAGATAATCATGCTGCTTCAGCAGGCTGGTATCGCGGGCCAATGGAGTTTCCGGGTCTATTCTCCCTGCAGAAAACTGACGCAGCCAGCCACCTGTTGTTCGCTAAGTCCGTGCAGAATCAGGGGCACGTTGGGCACAAACTCGTTCAGTAATGACAGATACTGCTGGTAATCCAACAGTCCGGTTCCTGCAGCAAGGTGCCCTGCCTCGCCATCGTGGTCAAGGTCCTTTGCATGAGCGAACGAGATATCTTCCCCCAGCAATTGGAACGCCTCATCGAGAATCTCTCGCATCTTAGGCAGTTCACCGGTGTGGAAGATGTTGGCAGCATCCATAACGACCTTGAGACGAGGCGACGCCACTTCATCCAGCAAGCGTCGGGCCTTGCGCGCCGAGTCAACCACGTTGGACACTTCAGGTTCAAAGGCGAGGGTTACGTTGTGCTCGTCAGCGATCTGCACCGCTTGCGTCATGCAGTCAATGAGATCGTTCCAGGCTTCCGGCGTATTATTGTCCGGATGTGACAACCACATGCTGCGAGGATTTCGTGATCCCGTGCACAGGGCAATAACCGATGTGCCGAGGGCCTCACACGCAGAGGCCACGACCCGAAGCCTTTCCAGTCCGTTCCGTCGTTTTTCTACATCAGGATCGATCATGTTGAAAAGACCATTGATCGCGACCATGGTTACGTTGTGCGAAGCCAGTTCTGTACGAATGCGATCGCACAAGTCAGCTTCGATCCCGTCAGCAATCCGAACACGACCGGCACTCGATAGATCGAACTGCATGCAGTGCATGCCATGACTGACCACTGCGTCCAGTTCCTCCTCGAGCGTTGGCCGGGAAAAGGTCCTGGACATAACTCCAATCTGCATCTTGCACACTCCTTATTTCAGTGCTGGCAGCGAATTCATGCTGACTCGGAATGACTGGTGTCCGATGGTCTCTGCACTCACTTCACGAGTCGTCATCACCGGGAATCGGGAATATTGAATTTCTTGCTCGCTTCCAGCACGATGCCGCCCACTTTCGCCTCCTGAACTTTAGCGCTGGCGTCATGCCGCGTGAAGGTTGCTCCCCAATTGCAGCCACCAGCATCCGGCGCATGCCATTTCACGGCGGCAAACTCGCATTCCTTCGCATCAATTCCTGCATTGCGGAGGTCGGTGTTAAGAATATCCAATAGTTCTTCTGCCGAAATAACCTCTTGGTCCATACTGCTGCGCCTTAGTGAATTGCTGCGATGGGGAAACCAGCGACAATAGCGTTTGGACGGGTGGCGCGTCAACGCCGGACTGTCTTTTTTTGAGGCAAAGGTGTCGTTAGCTGATACCTGGATCCAGGTAGAAAACATTGCCATCGGGATCCTTCATCAACGCCAGAATGCCCCCCCATGGCTGCTTTGTCGGTGGCATTTCACTTTCCACACCCTTGGCGATCAGGTCGGCGTAAACGGCATCGATATCATCGACTATGAATCCAATGCCGGTGTGCTTACCGACCAGAGCCGGATCATCCGCCTTGGCAACTGCGAAGCTGATGGGACCTGCTTGGAATGACGCATAGCCAAAGTCGTCAGCACGCATATCGAGCTGCAGCCCAAGTGTGTTGCTATAGAAGTCCACAGCTCGATCGAAATCGCGAACAAAGACGTTGACGTAACCTACGCTGATAGCTGACATCTGCATTCCACCCTATGGTTCCACCGTGACTTTAACATCCAGTCATGGGTTCTCCCGTCAGACGACAAAAGTTCAACCTAATCTCACCAATTCGGGCGAACCACGTCAAACAAGACTTCCGGCAGACTAAAGCCTGTAACCAAAGAGCGTGTTAAGATAACCGCCTCCGGAGAGGTGGCCGAGCGGCTGAAGGCGCTCCCCTGCTAAGGGAGTATAGGCTGAAACCTATCGAGGGTTCGAATCCCTCCCTCTCCGCCAAACGAAAAAAGGGAGCCCTCGTGGCTTCCTTTTTTCGTTTGGTCGATGGGTTTGGGATGAGAAGCCTCGCAGGTTCGACAAATCGGCAGGACAGCCGATTTGGGCGTCAGCTTCGCTACCGGGTCCGAAACCCGAGGGCACAAGGTTAACATCTGTTGCGTATGAGGACACTGACGGAGACAATCATCTCTGGCTGGTATGAACGTGCCTCGCGACTTGCGGTACTAATAGATTCGAACCCCATAATGAAGTTGGCTCTAAGCGCGGAGGCCGGGAGATGACAATCACAATCACCGCAATCAACGCAACGTTTGGTGCAGTCGTAACCGATGTTGATCTGGCCAAACTTGGCGATGAAACCTGGTCCGAGATTCACACGGCCTTCCTGGAGTATGGCGTACTGGTATTCCCCGGTCAGCACTTGGACGATGAAGCCCAGGGCGCCTTTGCGAGCCGTTTCGGCAACATTGAGCAATTCTCCCCGCAGCAGACTGGATCGAACATTCACATTTCCAACCAGAAACCAGATGGCTCACTGGCTCAACCTGACGAGCAACAGTTTCATATTCTGCGCGGCAACGAGGGCTGGCATACCGACAGCACCTACATGCCACTCGCCTCCAAGGCGGCACTGCTGGCCGCGATGGTCCTGCCTCCCGAAGGCGGCGAAACCGACTTCGCTGACATGCGAGCCGCCTGGGATGAACTCGACGAGGAAACACAAGCCAGGCTGGAAGAACTTTCAGCGTATCATTCACTGTATTACTCACAAGAGCAGGCAGGTTATCACTACAAGACCGATAACATGTACGGCTTTCACGACAAGGGTACGCCCCTTCGCCCAATCGTTAAGACACACCCGGATACCGGCCGCAAGTCAATCTACACAGGACGGCATGCCTATGGGATTCCGGGGATGAATGCAGAGGAGTCGGAAGTCCTGCTGAAAGAACTGCTGGAAAATGCCTGCCGGCCACCACGCACCTATAGGCACGTATGGCAGCTTGGGGATCTTGTCGTCTGGGACAATCGTTGCCTGATGCACCGCGCCAGACCTTATGACACCAGCTGCGCCCGAGTGCTGCGCGGAACCAGGATTTCGGGGGAGCCGGAAACCGAACTTGCGCCTACCTTCGCCGATAAAAGGGCAGATGGATTTCAGCCGGCCACTTGAGTCGACCCTCAGCTTGTGAAGTTCGGCGCGTTCTGTCAGTTCATTGCTAGGGCTCGAGTGCCCAGCTTGGATCACGCTTCTCCGCGAACGCCGTCATGCCTTCGCGTGCTTCTGGTGACGCGAACATGCGTGCAGAGAGCGCTCCCATCGCCTTGAACCCTTCGTCGGTCGACAGCGTCGGAACGAGTCTGCACATCTTCTTGGTCTCGGCGAGCGCCTGCGGGCTGCACTTCTTGAGCGACGCAAGCAGTTCGTCAACGGCTGCGTCCAACTGGTCAGCAGGAACTGCACGATTGATAAAGCCCCAATCGGCCGCCTGCGCACCTGTGAATGTGTCACCAGTCAGCATCAACTCGGCACCCTTGAGCGTCCCGAAGCGGGGCAGGCAGACGACTGAGATCACCGCTGGCACCACGCCGATCCGCACCTCGCTGAACGCCATGGTGGCGGAATCGATCATGATGACAAAGTCACAAGCTGACATCACACCAAGCCCACCGGCACGAACTGCGCCATTCACCCTGGCAACTACCGGTTTCGGAGATTCCCAGATCATGTTGACGATACCGGGAAGTCCCCTCCCGCCTCGTCCCTGTTGAGGTTGCTCCCCCTGGGCCCTCGCCACGTTTGCCTGTTTGGACTCTTTTAGATCGGCGCCAGCGCAGAAAACAGTGCCGCTGTGGGTGAGTACAACGGCTCGTGCGTTAGGGTCGGCAAGAGCCGACTCGACGTGTGTTTCGAGCTCACTGCTTAGCTGTCTGGAAAGGGCGTTGCGGTTGTGGGGTGAATCCATGGTAATCGTGGCGATACCGTTACTGATGTCTAAATGGACTAGCTCGTCCTGCACGTTGAACCTCCTGGCCCCATTGGTCGAATATTGATGTGGTACCGATTGTACTTATCTTGTAATGGGGGAGTAAAGGCTGCGCCTAAACAGTCACCAAATCAAGCCAGCGGACAGGTTTTCGGGCCGGACAAGATCTGCGGAAGCCCTCTTGTCCAAGGATGGACACTGCGACTAATGAAGCTGCTGAAAAGAATGACATCACTCAGCTGCGAGATGTAGAAACTATGTCATCCGTCGTGCTATTCAAGAATACACGGATGGGAAGCAATACGTTATTGCGTGGTTTCCACGATCATCTGGTAGGGCTCTCCTCCCCCAGCGGCTTCCGCCGCAACGGCGATGATCGAGCTCCGCGCTACCAGATCAATGCGTATCGGACCGAGGAGTATGGCGTTTGTCCCCGAGGTCGTAACCACGACATCCATCAGCTTGGCTGGCATTGTCACTGCTGAGCTCGACAGAAAGCCGAACTGTGTCAATATCGGGAAGTCGTCTTCCAGTGCGTCACCGACATCCAGCACATATACATCAATCCGTGGGTTATTGGCATCGTCCGTCTCGCGCAGTGTGTTGATGAAATGCAGGTTTGCCGACGTCGCTATCCGTCGCTGAGGCGACGTTGAAGATCGCACCGCCAGCGAATCGTCAGCGATGGAACCCCCGATCGTGATTGTATAGAAAGTGCCCTGGTTCAGGCTGACCGTGGTCCTCTTTGCCTCGACGCCCGGAGTGCTGGCTGCTGCCACGGAAACGTCGACGAATGCGGCATCGATGGCCGAGAATGCGGTGATCTCGGTGTATGCGAGGGTTACCGTATCCAGGCTTTCCTCCGAGGCGGAATCGACGATAGTGACCGTGATGCTGTCTTCGTCCGAGACAGCATTGAGCACACGAAAACCCGCCCGCGCGACCTCGTTCGGATACTCGATCGTGCCGTTCTCGGTGAGTAGAAACGCTGATGTGGTACTTGCGTCCGGGCCCACGTTGTCATGCAGCACAATTGTCCGTAGCGATCGACTCACCACATTGAAGGTCTCGGAGTCGTAGACCACTTGCGTGTCACCCGCCTGCGTGACACGAAGACGGTTGAGACCGGAAGCCACGCGCAACGGGTCCGTCCATTCTCCTGGTATCAGGGTGACCAATGGGGTCGTCGTGCCGATTGTCGCGTTGGGATCGCCCAGGTAGACGTCCAAGACGTCCACCGTTCCCGCGTGCACAACCCGCACCTCAATCTCCGCACCGTCCCCGGTGTCGAAATCGGCGCTTGGTTTCTCAAGCAACAGTAACTCCGGACTGGCAAATTCGCCATGCAGAATGAGCGTATAGATGGTTTCCGCGACCATCGTGAATTGGAAGTCAGGTACCAGGTTTGTCTGTTCCGCCGCCAGGGGATCAAAATACGTGACCTCGATATCGTAATCCTCTGCGGGGGCTATACCCATTTGGGTTGCCTGTCGGAATCCCAGTTCGGCCAACTCGTTCCAGTCGTCACTGCTGGTAGCCTTTATTCTGAAAGTCAGTAGCCGCGAATCTACGATGGCATTTGCAATTTGCAGGGAACCCTCAACGATAGTCACAGGACCGGAGGGATCGTCATCCTTGTTGCAACCGGTCGTCAGGAATACAGCGGCGAGCAAGACCGACCAAACTACAGGTGAATTCATCAAACTCTCTCCTTTCTCTCTGCTAATTGCTGAATTTGGTTTCCACGAATGCAGCGAAGTATTCCGCAGCCCTGTCGGAGCACGCGAAGCAGGTGCCATCAGAAAACGGGGCGACTCATTATAGGGTGTATCGGTAGCCAACGCCACGCACAGAAAGTGCGACGCGACCTGCGCCTGCATTGCCGAAGCTTCCTGTAGAGATCACTGCGCCCCCAAACCCCCGTGCATTGATCATTAGGGATGGATGTGGTAATACGTGGTATATCGTTAATTCGCCGGAGGAAAAGCGAATGGCAGAGAAGACAGTTTATGAGCAACTTGCAGCGAGCGTCGGTCAGGGCAATTCCAAGATTGTGCCGCACATCTTCAAAAAGCTGGCTGATGAGAAGGAGGCAGCAGTCGTGCTGGCGGCCTCGCCCCCACGGACAGTCGTGCAGCTGGCAGAGGAGACGGGATTCGAGGAATCCGAAGTCGAGAGGATGATCGATCCCCTCTTCAAAAAGGGCTTGATGTTCAAATCGAAGAAGTCGGACGCGACGCGCTACTACCGCGTGCGCAGCTTTTTGCAGTTCCACGACTCGACCGCGGTTATGAACGATCCTCCCGAAGGAGTGATGGATCTGTGGAAGGAATGGACGGCCGGAGAGTGGATTGAGGCGTCCCTTTCGATGGACGACCACATGCCGGGCCCGGCAATGCGCGTAATCCCGGTCAACGTGGCCATCGACTACAATAGCCAGGTGCTCGCCATGGACGACATCGCGGATCAGATTGAGCAGGCGACGACCATCGCTGTGACCCGTTGCTCGTGTCGCGTCATCGACGGGGCCTGTGACTTGCCACTTTGGAATTGCGTGCAGCTCGACAAGGCCGCCGACTACGCCCTTGAACGTGGTACCGGTAAGCCGCTCACCAAGGAAGAGGCCATGGACCTGATGCAGGAATGCGAGGAAGAGGGTCTCGTCCACACGGTCGGCGCCGGCAGAACCCCCGGCCACGTGATCTGCAACTGCTGCAGCGACTGTTGCATCAACTGGACATCACTGCGCCATGGCAAGAACAAATTCATTAATCCAAGTCGCTTCCGGGCCACCATCGAGGAGGACGAGTGCACGGGTTGTGAACTCTGCATCGAACGCTGCTACTTCGAAGCGATGAATATGTCGGACGATGGCAAGCTAGCTACCGTGGATGAAGAGAAGTGCCTGGGGTGTGGCCTTTGCCAGGTCGTCTGTGCACCGGCAGCGATCGCGATGGATGAGGCCCGGCCGCAGGAATTCATCCCCAGATAGGAGCTAGAGTCCCTGCATGCACGAACTTCAGGTCACCGAACAAATCCTCGAGGTCGCACTCAAGCACATCGAGGGCCAAAACGTGAGCCGGATTGTGAATATCTACCTGCGCATCGGAGATCTCTCCGACCTCGAGGAAGAGTGGATCCAGCACTACTTCGACTATCTGAGCAAAGGGACGCTCGCAGAAGACGCCAAGCTCAAGATCGAGAAGGTGCCGATCGTCCTCGAGTGCGAGGACTGCGGCGCCAACTTCGAGGTCTCCAAGCAGGAACTGGGGGAGGCGAATTGCCCGGACTGTGAGGACGAGGAGTCCAGTTGGAACCTGATCTCGGGTCGTGAATACACTGTGACCAACCTGGAGGTCGTCTGATGGATGAGATTCGCCTGATCGAGGTCAAGCAGGATATTCACGCGGACAACGAGGCGGTCGCGAACGAACTCCGCAAGCAGCTTGCTGAAGAGCAGACGTTTCTCCTCAACCTCATGTCTTCACCAGGTGCCGGCAAGACAACGACGATTCTCAGTACCGTTGCAGCCCTGCAAGACGACCTTCGCGTTGCCGTTATCGAAGCCGACATCGACTCAATAGTGGATGCGGAAAAGGTGGCTGCCGAGGGGATCAGCGCCATCCAACTGCGCACTGGCGGATTCTGCCACCTCGATGCATCGATGGTGAAACGAGGTCTCGACGGTCTAGACCTGGGCAGCCTGGACTTCGTTATTATCGAGAACGTAGGCAATCTAGTCTGTCCGGCCGAATTCGACACGGGAGCGATAAAGAACGCGATGATTCTGAGCGTTCCCGAGGGGGATGACAAACCACTCAAGTACCCGCTGATGTTTTCCGTCTGTGATGTGCTGCTGGTCAACAAGATAGATTACCTGGAGCTATCGGACTTCAACCTTGAGGTCATGCGCGAGCGCGTGCTTCGGCTGAACCCGAAGCTGCAGATCTTCGAGATCTCTGCCAAGACCGGCGCAGGTGTGCAGGAGTGGGCCGACTGGATTCGGCGCGAGGCGGGCGCCTTCATCTCGAGCTGATCGCAAGCACAGCGAATCGCGGACATCTCGATCAGACTCGCCTAACGACCTGGTGTTTCAGTGAGGAAGACAATGGCCGAGCAGCCGAACCTGGACTGCCCAAGTCGATGATCGCAGCCGCGATCGAGGCGCGACATTGCGACATGGTTGGCGTCACGCGCATACGCCATGCCGAGATCGCCCGTGGGGAAAACGTGACCATGTCTAATTCGGCTGTTACAGGACACTGCGCATGAGGTCCTACGTTGTTACCCGCGTGCTGGGTATGTTCCCCACCCTGGCATTCATTTCCCTCATCGTCTTCATCGTTATCCAGCTACCCCCCGGTGATATCGTTACTTCCACCCTCGACCGTATGCAGGCGCAGGGGGTGGAGGTGTCGGCTGAACAGGTGCAAAACCTTCGCGCGCAATACAATCTGGATGAACCCATGCCAATCCAGTACCTGCGCTGGGCAGGCGGCTTTATCACGGGAGACATGGGATATTCCTATCTGTTCGCCCGGCCGGTTAACGAGCTGGTCTGGGAACGCCTGGGCTTTACCCTTATCATCACCATATCTGCGCTCCTCTTTACCTGGGTGGTTGCGCTGCCGCTCGGCATCTACACCGCTGTGCGTCAATATTCCATCGGCGACTACGTACTGACCACCATCGCCCTTATTGGCCTGGCAACGCCCAATTTTCTCCTGGCACTCATATTGATGTACATCGGCTACGAATGGTTCGGCATCAGTATCGGCGGCCTGTTCTCTCCCGAATTTCAGGAAGTGCCCTGGACTTGGGCTCGGCTTAGAGATCTGCTCTCGCACCTCTGGATTCCGATGGTCGTGGTCGGCCTGGGTGGCACAGCAGTAACGATGCGTATCTTACGCGCCAACCTGCTCGACGAACTCAACAAACCTTACGTAGTCACCGCCCGCGCCAAAGGCGTACGACCCATCAAACTCATTCTGAAATATCCACTGCGAATCGCCATCAACCCCTTTATCAGCACGTTGGGACTGCTGCTGCCAACACTCATTTCCGGCGAAGCCATCGTATCCATGGTGCTCAATCTACCGACCACCGGACCGCTGCTATTGCAGGCACTGCTATCCCAGGACATGTATCTGGCAGGCAGCTTTCTTATGCTGCTCGCTGTTCTGACGGTGGTTGGCATGCTGATCTCAGACCTGGTGCTCGCCTGGGCCGATCCGCGAATTCGATATGAATGACGTCTCCATAGACACGGGGCTCGCGACCGCTACCCCCCGGCAGTTGGCTTGGCAACGATTCAAACGACACCGCCTGGCGCTTGCGAGCGGGATCTTTCTGCTGCTGATTTACACTTTGGCTTTTGTCTGTGAATTCATCGTGCCGTACAAAACGGACACGAGAAACGTACAAGCCATCAATGCTCCCCCAATGTCCGTGCGCTTTTTCGATATGGAGGGCAACTTTCACCTCAGACCATTCGTCTACGGCTATGACATGAAGGTCAATGACGATACGTGGATGCGTGAATACACGGATAATCCAGACAAACTCTATCCACTTCGTTTCTTCACCAGGGGAGAGTCCTACCGGTTTTGGGGGTTCTTCGAATTTGATCACCATCTGTTCGTTGCCGGTCAGGGGGGTTACGTACATCTCTTTGGCACAGACCAGTTGGGACGAGACCTATTCTCCCGGGTTTTTTACGGCGCGCGCGTTTCACTCTCGATCGGTGTGGTGGGCGTAGTGATGACGTTAGTACTTGGCGTGTTGTTCGGCGGGCTGGCGGGCTACCTCGGCGGACTGATGGATCGTGCCGTGCAGCGAATGATCGAAGTGCTTCAGTCCTTGCCCACGCTGCCTTTATGGATGGCGCTGTCGGCATCGTTACCGGTGGAGTGGTCTTCGATTCGCGTCTATTTTGGCGTGACCATTATTCTTTCCCTGTTTGGCTGGACGACGTTGGCGCGGCAGGTGCGGGGTCGATTTCTGGCACTTCGTGAAGAGGAGTTCGTGGTGGCAGCACGCCTGATAGGCGCCGGTAAGCTGCGCGTCATCTTTCGGCACATGCTGCCGAGCTTCGCCAGTCACATTATTACCACGGCTACCCTGGCGGTACCGGGGATGATTCTAGGCGAAACTGCTCTCAGCTTCCTCGGTATTGGACTGCGTCCGCCTGTGGTGAGTTGGGGGGTGCTGATGCAGCAGGCACAGAACTACCAGGTTATCGTCATGACCCCATGGCTGCTGTTACCGGGGCTGTTCGTGGTGTTGACGGTGATGGCTTTCAACCTCATGGGTGATGGCCTTCGGGATGCGGCGGACCCCTACAGCACCGGTGGGCAGAGCTGATGGACAACATACTGCAAGTTCGAGACCTGGCCGTCGATTTTACTACGGATATCGGTATTACCAAGGCGTTGAACGGTGTAAGTTTCGATGTGCCACGCGGACAGGTGACGGCAATTGTTGGTGAATCGGGGTCCGGAAAATCGGTAACCGCTAATTGCGTAATGCGGCTCATTCAGCCACCCGGCAGAATCGTCAGCGGGTCCATTCAGTTCTCACCCAGCCAGGGAAGCCCGTTCGATATCGTCTCGCTGGCGGACAAAGATCCGCGACTTCATGAACTGCGCGGCGGTCTGATCAGCATGGTGTTCCAGGAGCCCATGACCGCACTCTCGCCGGTATACACCATCGGGAACCAGGTCGCCGAGGCCATTCTCTGCCATCGGGATGTCGGCAAAGCCGTAGCTTGGCAGGAAGCGACAGAGATGCTCATCAGGGTCGGCATCGAGGACATCGAACGGCGCATGTTTATGTATCCGTTCGAGTTCTCCGGCGGCATGCGGCAACGCGTGGTGATTGCCATGGCTTTGGTGTGCAATCCGGAGGTTCTTATCTGCGATGAGCCAACGACGGCGCTGGATGTGACCATTCAGGCAGAGGTTCTTACCCTGATTCGAGATTTACAGCACGAACTCGGCAATTCGGTTCTATTCATCACCCACGACCTCGGCGTGGTGGCGCAGCTCGCCGATTACGTAGTGGTCATGTACCAGGGCCGCGTGCTCGAGATCGGCACCGTAAGGCAAGTCCTGAAAACACCGATGCATCCTTATACGCAGGGATTGCTGCAAGCAATTCCCGGTCTGGCTCGGGCCGGTGAACGTCTAGCGACTATTGAAAGCGTAGTCGGCGATGCTGATATCACCACACCTTACCCGTTAGTGAAGCTTGCGGACGGCAGACAAGTGAGTCTGCCGCCTCAATCCACACCAGGAGGGCAAGAGAGTGAGTGAGGTCCTGCTGGAGGTAAAGAACCTATGCAAGTCATTTGAGGGCGTTGTTGCAGTAGAAGATGTAACTTTCGATCTGCTCAGGGCGGAAACACTGGGCATCGTCGGAGAGTCGGGATCCGGCAAGACCACGGTAGCACGTTGCATTCTGCGGGCTATCGACCCGGATACTGGCACTGTCCAATTCAACAGTTCGAACGGCTGGGTATATCTAACCAATCTGCCTCACAGGGAGCTGGTTCCGCTGCGGCGAGAGATGCAGATGGTCTTTCAGGATCCATTCGCATCACTCAATCCACGCATGACGGTGCGCGAGATCATCGAGGAGCCCCTCATCATCCATGGTGAACGTAGCCGCTCCAGGCGTCTCGATCAGGTAATGGACATCCTCGACCGCGTACAGCTCGAACGCGACAGTTTAACGCGGTATCCGCACGCGTTCTCGGGTGGTCAGCGCCAGCGGATCGGCATCGCCCGCGCGCTTGTGCTGCGCCCAAGCTTTATCGTTTGCGATGAGTCGGTATCCGCTCTCGACGTGTCGGTACAAGCACAGATCATCAACCTGCTGGAAGACTTGCAGCGTGAACTCGGCCTAACCTACCTGTTCGTCGCCCACGACCTCAGCGTGGTGCAACATATCTGTGATCGGGTACTGGTCATGAACCGCGGCCGAGTGGTGGAGAGTGGCACGGTAACGGATGTGTTCGAGCGCCCGCAGGAAAACTACACGAAACTCCTCTTGTCGGCAATTCCTTCGACAGATCCCGATGTTCCTCTACAGCCTCTGGACCGGGAGCAATTGGGGATTTAAGAGCCTGGAACGAAGCGCGTCATCTATAGTCCGTGCTCTGTCCTGGCGATGATACTGTCCTGAACCTCCCTGTGCAGATCGACAAAGCGGGCATTATAGCCAGCCACCTTGACCACCAGGTCGCGGTAGTTTTCGGGCTCCTTCTGGGCGGCTATTAAGGTCTCGGATGAAACGACGTTAATCTGTATGTGATCCAACTTCTGATCGACAAATACCCTGATTAGGTCGGCCAGCCTCTTGTAGCCATCTTCGGTCTGAAAGACTTCCGGGTCGAGTTTCAGATTCAGCGTCTGACCGAGTGAGACCTCGGCGTTGTTAATTTTGCCGACCGAGTTTATGACCGCCGTCGGTCCCTCCAAATCGCTGCCGCGCGTGGGCGAAACGCCGTCTGACAAGGGTTCTCCGGCATACCTTCCGGAGGGTAGTGCACCCACCATGAGCCCTACCGGCACGTAGCTTGATAAGGGAACCTGTACGACAAGTTTGGGACCACCGTAGGTTGTTTTGTACTGCTTCACTTCCTCGGTGTAAAAGTGAGTCAGCCACTTTACTTGTTCATCGACATAGTCGTTGCCGTTGCCGAACTTGGGTACCTCCATGCACAGATTATGGATTTCCTCATGGCCTTCAAAATTATCACGCAGGGCTTCGCACAGCTGCGCCATGGTGATCTTCTCTTCGTCGAATACCAGGTTCTTTATAACCGCCAGGGAATTACCCACGTCAACCGAGCCGATCATGGAAATCGCGCCCACTGAGAAACGGGCACCGCCTTCCTCCTTGCTCACCCCGTTTTCGATGCAGTCTTCGACCAGCGCCGAAGCGAACACGGTCGGCAGCAGTTTTTGCTCACCGATGCTCTGGGACATCGAAGCACGCTTGACCATGAAGGCCACCTGCTCTTTGATTGCATCCTTCAGATCTTCAAACGTCTTGAACTGTGTCGGGTCACCTGTCTCGATGCCAACCTGCTTCTCACCTGTCCGGTCCGTGCCATTGTACAAAACGGTTTCGAGGGCGATAGGCAGGTTTGTACCTGCAGCATTCCAACCCGACTCCATCGTGTGCAGACTTGGCTCATGACAACCAACACAACCGCCATGCTCCCGTGCGATCTCCAGCGTAACCGGAGCGCCACCCATGAGCCCTCCTCGTGCCAGCAGGTTGTCGACCAGCACATCGTGGTTGATAAACTGCGGGTAACCACCGCCCAGTGCGGTAAGCTGACAAGCCTTTATCAGCAAGGACTCCGGGGTCCTGCTGTGCACCAGCAGTCCAAGGGTAGGTTCCACCATCCCAGGCGTGTGCATCATCGACTCGATAAACATATATGAAAGGGCGTTGCTGGCGTCGCTGCCATCGGCCTTCATACCACCGATACCAATGTGGTGCCCCGACGTGTGATTGGACATAAATCGAGCGCCACCCTCGGTGGATAGGGTAAACATCTGCGAATAGCGCATGCACCAGCAGTCGAGTAGTTCCTGTGCCGCATCTTCTGTAAGTCTCCCCTCCTCTATGTCGTTGGCATAATAGGGATACAGATATTGATCGGCTCTGCCCGGGCTTATGCCACCGTGGAATCCCACTTCCCAGCCGAGGATCATATGGGTAAACCAAACCGACTGTAGTGCTTCGTAAAAAGTTCTGGCAGGATTGGCCGGTACCTGATCGCAGACCTCAGCTATCTTGAGCAGCTCGGACTTTCTGTTGCTGTCCTTTTCCGTCGACGCCTGTCGCCGTGCCTCGGCAGCAAACCTCAAGCCAAGTTCGGATGCTCCCTCAAGCGCGATGATGACGCCGTTTAGGAAGGGAATCTTCTTTACCTCTACGGGATCAGTGGGATCGAGCCTGGCCAGCCTGTCCTCTGCGTCCTGCATCACGCCAAGCAGCCCTTTCTTTAGAACCTTCTCATAGTTGACGGCAATGTGCGGCAGGAACTTTGTTTCCGCAGCGTGCTTGATACCGAGTTTGGTGGCTTCCGGTGGCACAGCCGGCGCCCAATAGCGTGTTCGCCAGTAGGGGAAAATCTCCTCGCGCAGCTCGCGTTTGACCTCCTCACTGATGAGAAATGGGGTGTATTCCCTCGTGCTGAGCGTATCCAGCTCCCTCTCCAGACCGAACGACGACACGCCGACCTCGGTGCCACGCGGCTCAGACCACAGCCAACCCACGAACAGCTCATCCGGGTAAATGTTGACTGGTGTCTCCCTCGCTGTTGCGGCCAAGGCTTTGGCGCCCTGGGTTACGCGGGGTTCAGCTTCAGTTTCCTTCATCGCCCTGGTGATGATTCGGCCCATGTCGATGACGGCCTTGTCCCTGGTATCGAGATATCTTTGCCTTAGCCGTTCGACCCTTGCTGTAGGTGTTATTGTTAAGACTCTGTCTACATGCTTTACCCTGTCCAGCATCGAAGAATCTCCATGTTCTGGGTGAGGATATAAGAATACGCGAATACCAGTCAGAGTGTCAAAGTAGACGCGGTTGATTCGGTTTGGTTCGGACTACCCGGATGGAACAGGCGAATCACCAGAAAGCATTCACTTACAGATCTGCTTGATCTATATTCTGACGGGTAGTTTGAATTTGAGATTTCCACCAGACGCAACGAAAGGGAGCACATGATGCAATTCGGCGCTCAAGTCAGCTGTTACAGGATTGATTGGGATGACATACGAACCGTGGTTGAGACCATGGAGGCGGGACGTTGGAGCAGCGTCTGGTTTGCGGATCACTTCCTGCCGCCACCCGGCAGGCCGGAGGAGGAACATCTCACGGCTTACGAGGGTTATACGATAACGGCTGCAGTGGCCGGTTTCACGGAGCGCCTGCGACTGGGTCACCTCGTGCTTGGCAATACGTACAGGAATCCGGCATTGGTGGCAAAAATGGCCGCAACGATCGACCAGATCTCCCACGGTCGATTTACACTCGCCATCGGCGCCGCCTGGTTCAAGCGCGAGCACGAAGCATACGGCTGGACGTTCCCGGAGATGAGGGAACGCTCAGATCGCCTGCAGGAAGCCTGTGAGCTGATTCGGGCATTATTTGTGGGAGATGGACCTGTTGATTTTGACGGCCGTTACTACAAGCTTGACCGAGCGCCGCTATCTCCCGGCTGCTTTCAGAAACCACTTCCCATCCTCATTGGTGGTACCGGCGAGAAACGTACGCTGCGCACTCTGGCGCTGCACGGAGATGTGTTCAACCTGGACGGATGGGCGGGCGGACCCATGTCAGTTGAGTACTACCAGCACAAACTCGATGTGCTAAAGAGACACTGTGACAAGGTAGGACGAGACTTTGGCGAGATCAAACGCACAATCCTGATGCCAACCATGGTCACGGATGATGAGTCGGCCGCTGCGGCATTCCTCGCCAACCGCAGACTGGGCGCCGGAACGCTCGCGGGGCCCAAGAATTATGTGATCGACTGCATAGGCAAGTTTGTCGAGGCAGGTGTTGACGAAATCATGTTCGGCGGTATTCCAGCCGACGATCTCGAGGGGTATCAGCGATTCGATGCTGAGGTGCTAGCTGCCTTCGACTAGAGTTCACGGTTCCATTTAAATTGTCTTGAGCACAAGTTGCGTGACGTTAAATAAAACGAAGGTTTGTTATCCCTACACCCGGTCTGCGTAGAACAATAATAGGTGGTTGACCAAAATGATCAATGAACCACAGAATCCTGCCGGCCCTCTCGCCAACATTCGAGTGTGTGACTTCAGTGGCATTCTGGCGGGCGCCGGCGCCACCAAATTTCTGGCAGCATTTGGCGCTGAAGTGATCCGCATTGAAGACCCGGTACGCCAGGGACGTTGGGACATGATCCGGGGCAGGCCACCCTATGTGGATGAGCGTTCCGGTATCAATCTTGGTGGCGGCTGGAACAATCACAACGTCGGGAAGCTGGGCGTCACCATCAACCTCAAGCATGAACGGGGCAAAGCCCTGGCCTGGCGCTTGATCGAGACTTGCAGCGTGTTGACCGAGAATTTCGCCGCAGGCGTATTGGATCGTTTGGGTTTCTCCTACCAGGCCGTGACCCGTGTCAGGCCGGAGATGATCTACGCCACCAATTGCGGCTTCGGTCATACGGGCCCGTACAGCACCTATAAATCCATGGGACCGATTGCGCAAGCGGCATCGGGTCTGACCTTTGCCTCGGGACTGCCCGATCAGGAGCCTGCCGGCTACGGATATTCCTACATGGACCATACCGCGGCCTATTACATGGCCATGGCTATAATGATGGCCATTCACTATCGCAATCGCACCGGTGAGGGTCAGTATGTCGATGTGGCGGCGACGGAGGCCGGGGCCGTCCTGCACGGGGCTGCAGTGCTCGATTACACGGTCAATCGGCGACCCCAGCGCCGTCATGGGATGCCCGATGCAAATCACAGTCACTCCCCGGCGATGGCTCCCCACAATATCTATCCATGCATCGGTGACGACAACTGGATTGCCATCGCATGTCGCAACGACGTCGACTGGCTCGCCTTGAAGAATGAGGTCGGGACAAGCTGGGTGAACGATGCCGGCTTCGATACGCTGACAGAACGTCTTGCCCGCGAGACTGAATTAGATGCATTGATGGCTTCCTGGACGCAGGGCTTTGACAAGATTGAACTGTCTGATCGATTGCAGAGCGCTGCGCTGCCCGCTGCTCCCGTGCGTAAACCCGGCGAGCGGATCGATGGGGATGCCAATACCAGTGATTGGGGATTGTGGCCTTCCGTGCAGCACACCGAGATGGGTGAGGTGCGGGTCGACGGCATACCCGCGCACCTTTCCAAAACGGACTGGCAGATGCGCAAGGCCAGTCCCTGCCTCGGCGAAGACAATGATTATGTATTCGGTGAACTTCTCGGTCTATCCGACCGGGATATTGACGCGTTAAGGGAGGATGGTGCCATATGAATACGCCACGGGCCCTCGACGATCTGAGAATCATCGAATGGTGTGATGAGAAAGGTGCCTGGGCGGGTAAGTTGCTCGCAGACATGGGGGCTGAGCTAATCAAGATAGAGCCCCCTGGGAGTGGTGATGCAACCAGGCAATACGGACCTTTTGTGGACGACTCACCGCATCCGGAACGCAGTCTGTGGTTCTGGAACTACAATACGGGTAAGAAGAGCATCACCTTGGATCTTACCTGCGAGCAGGGCCAGACGCTGTTCAAGGAGCTGGTGAAGGGCGCCGATGCCGTCATAGAAAGTCAGTCGCCCGGTCTTGCGGAAAGCCTCGGGATCGATTACCGGCAGGTCACAGCCAGCAACCCACGCCTGATTTGGCTCTCCATGACCTCATTCGGTCGCCATGGCGCACGCAAGGATGAACTGGCAACGGATCTGACCCTGCTGGCGGGGGGAGGTATCGCCTGGATGAATGGCTACGACGACCACACTCTGCCGCCAGTTCGAGGCGGCGGTAACCAGGGTTATCATACCGGCTGTCATTATGGCGTGCTAAGTCTGCTGGTCGCCTTACTGCATCGGGATCAGACCGATGAAGGCCAGTTTATCGATGTCAACTTCAACGCTGCCATCAACGTCACCACCGAAGCAGGATCATTTAGATGGCTGGTTGCGAACCAGCAGGTGGAGCGTCAGACGGGCCGTCATGCCGGCCTAGCTCCATCCAACCCGAGCCAGGTTCAGTGTGCAGACGGTCGATATGTGAATCTGAATTTCGCAGCACGTACGCCAGCCATGTTCAAAGTGATCCATGACTGGTTGGGGGAGCTTGATCTGCTGCATTCGTTCGAAGCAACTGAACTACTAAGGGCAGGCATGGATCGAGGCCCAATAACAGCCGAAGAGTTGCGCACTGAACCGAAGGTGCGTGATATGCTAACGGCAGCACGAGAGGCACTAATCTTTATCGCTAAAGAAATTGACGCATATGATTTCTTTCGCTACGGACAGGATCACGGTTTGCTTGTGTCTATCATCTATTCGCCTGAAGAGATGATAGACGATGAACACTTTCAGTCCAGAGGGATGGCTGTCGCTGTGGAGCACCCGGAACTGGACCGAACCATCACCTACCCGGGCTCACCATACAAACTGTCGAAGACGCCGTGGCATATCACGCGACGGCCGCCGCTGGCTGGGGAAGACAATCAGGAGGTTTACGAAGCACTTGGGTTTTCGCCTGATGAGATTCGATCATTCACCAGAGATGGTGTGATTTAGGAGGTCCACAACAAGAAAAGGAATCGTTTGATTCCTTTTCTTGTTGTGGACTTATCAGTTGTTGTTTCGGCGGGAAGCGAGTATGCGATGGTTCCAGGTCGCTTTGTCAGGCATTAGTCATTGGTGCCGTTTTTGTCGGATTCTTCGTTCTCTCTTTGAATCCTCAGATAGATTTCTTCGCGATGAACGGCTATTTCTCTTGGCGCATTTACTCCTATCCTAACCTGGTTACCTTTCACGCCAAGTACAGTAACCGTAACATCATCGCCAATCATCAGGGTTTCATCGACTCTTCGAGTCAAAATCAACATTCGCCATCTCCTTATATTTCTCTTATTATGCCATACATTGTTTTATTGTCGCAGACAAACTACATCTGCCTTTGTCACCATCTATTAAGTACTGACCAGCATCCACAAACAGCAAAGGACGTGTTAGCACTTAATCCTAAAACAACAATTCGACTATCCGTACTTCCTTCAAATTCCCTTTTGCGACACACAAAACTCGTTAGCATGGCAAGAAGTGTCACTGATCTGTCACTCTTGCTCCGAGTCTGCTATTGCAGAAAGATCAAATTTGGAGTGCAGCGCTCGCGCCGCCAATTCCAGATATTTTTCGGCAATGACCACTGATATTTTGATTTCGGATGTGGATATCATCTGAATATTTATCGATTCATCAGCTAATGTTTCAAACATCTTGCTGGCTACGCCAGCGTGGGAGCGCATACCAACTCCCACCAGAGACAATTTTGCAATTTTATTGTCTCCTGTAAATTCTCTCGCTTCAATGTCTTTGGCAACTTTTTTTAGAATATCCATAGATTTTTCATAGTCGGCTCTGGCCACGGTGAAGGTGAAATCCGTGCTGTTGTCGGCAGCGACATTCTGCACGATCATGTCGACTTCAATATTGGCAGCGCTGATGGGTCCCAGAATCTTGTGTGCAATGCCGGGCACATCGTCAACGCCCAACACGGTCAATTTCGCTTCATCTCTGGTCATGGCAATACCCGATATCATCGGTCTTTCCATATCAAGTTCTTCCTCGCTGGTAATCAGTGTTCCAGGTGATTCGTTAAAACTGGATAGCACTCTGATGGGTAACTTATATTTGCTGGCAAGTTCCACCGCTCTGGTGTGAAGTACCTTGGAGCCCAGGCTGGCGAGTTCCAGCATCTCCTCGAAAGTAAGGCTTTCAAGACACCTGGCGCCCTCCACGACGTTTGGATCGGTTGTGTAGACACCGTCAACATCCGTGTATATCCGGCATTCGGCCGCCGCCATAACCCCGGCGATGGCCACCGCGGTCAGATCGGAAGCACCACGACCGAATGTGGTGATGTTGCCTGAACTGTCTACTCCCTGAAAACCGGCCACTACAACCACCTTGTCCGCCGCAAGATCACTGCCTATTTTCTCCGTGTCGATCTCCTGAATTCTCGCTTTGGTGTGGGCGTCATCGGTCAGAATCCTGATTTGACCACCTGTATAGGATCTTGCCCGGCAGCCAAGTTTCTTCAGCATCATGCTGAGCAGTGCGATCGATACCTGTTCTCCGGTCGACAGAAGGACATCGATCTCGCGCTGGTGATCAGACGAAGAATCAGCACCGACCTCGTCTGCCAGCGCTTTTAGCCGATCTGTTTCACCGGCCATTGCCGACACCACGACAATCACATCGTTCCCCTGGGCTTTGGTGCTTATCACCTTGCGGGCAACATTTTCGATGCGTTCGATGGATCCGACTGATGTGCCACCAAATTTCTGCACTATGAGCGACATGCTGGCTTTTCCCTTAGCTAGTAGGTATGCCGTACTAGATTGGGCGCGTCTTAAACACTAACTCACCACTAATGAAAACTGTTAGGTGACTTTGGTCGTGGGAGCGAGAGAGATCGCCACTCGACATCACAGCTTCTCTTTCAACCAGTCAGCCACCGAAGCGAGGGCAGCGGGCAGGGCATCCGGATCGGTTCCGCCGGCACGTGCCATTTCAGGTCTGCCCCCTCCCTTGCCACCCACCTGCGTGGCAACCATGTTGACCAACTCACCGGCCTGTACTTGCTGAAGCAGATTGCTGGTCACGCCCGCGATGAGTGATACCTTTCCCTTATTTACGCAGCCGAGAACCACCACTGCACTCTGCAGCTTATCTTTCAGTTGGTCCAAGGTTTCCAGTAGCGCTTTGGGATTGGAGTTGTCCAGTCGGCTGGCCACTACTTTCACACCGTTGACGTCCACAGCCTGATCGGCGATATCTCTGCCTGCCTTGCTGGTGAGTTTTGCATTGGCGGCCTGCAACTCCTTTTCCAGTCGGTGATTCTGCTCGAGTATGGATTTCACTTTATCGACCACACCATCTCGATCCGATTTGAGCAGCTGGGCAGAGTCATTCATGCCCTCCTCCAACTGCTCGACCCAGATCACGGCTTGACTGCCGGTAACCGCTTCAATGCGACGCACACCTGCCGCGATGCCCTGCTGTGAGGTGATTTTCAACAAGCCAATGTCCCCGGTTCTGCTTGCATGAGTGCCACCACAAAGCTCTACAGAGAACCCTTCGCCCATGGTCAGGACCCTGACCTTGGCAGAGTATTTCTCCCCAAACATCGCCATCGCACCTTTGCGCTTGGCCTCTTCCAGACCGAGGATTTCTGTTTCAATGGATGTATTGCCACGAATCTGTTCATTGACCAAGCGCTCAATCTGCGTAATCTCTGTCTGGCTCAAAACGTCAAAGTGCGAAAAGTCAAAACGGAGGTGATCAGGATCTACCAGTGACCCTCTCTGCCTGACGTGCTCACCCAGCACGGTTCGAAGCGCAGCATGCAAGAGGTGCGTTCCCGAGTGATTGAGTACCGTTGCGTTTCTTGCAGGTTCATCCACAGTGACTGTAACGATTTCGCCAACAGCTACCTCTCCACGCAGTACCTTTCCTTTGTGGATGTAGGAGTCACCTTCCTTCAATGTATCCACAACGACAAAGCTTGCATCACCAGTAGTGACCTGTCCCTTATCACCTACCTGACCGCCCGCTTCCGCATAGAAGGGTGTATCCTGCAGAACCAGGAGACCCTCGTCGCCAGCGTTCAGGACCTGTACCGAAGCATCACCTTTGAAGAGGGCTGTGATGGCAGATTCACCTGATAGAGATTCATAACCGGTAAACTGCGTGACGCCTTCAAGGCCTAGTTCAGAAAGGGTCTCCGCGCCGAATTTGCTCGCCCTACGCCCTCTCTGCCGCTGCTCCTCCATGGCTGATTCGAAGCCATCCATATCCAGTGTCATACCCCTTTCCCTGGCAATGTCACCGGTCAGATCCACTGGAAAACCGAACGTATCATACAGTTTGAAGATCACGTCACCCGGTATCACCTTGCTATCCAGGTCACGAATCGATGAAGAGAGTATTCTTAATCCCTGATCGAGGGTGACATCGAATTGCTTCTCCTCCTTCAGCAGGATTCTGGCAATCTGTTCTCGGGTCTGAGCCAGCAGGGGATAGGCTTGCCCCATGTCTGCAACCAGTGGTTCCACAAGTTTGTAGAAGAAGGGATCTCTGGCTTGCAGTTGGTGACCATGCCGCAACGCCCTCCTGATGATTCGGCGCAGAACATAGCCACGACCTTCGTTGGAGGGTACGACCCCATCGGCGATGAGGAATGAACAGGAACGAATGTGATCGACGATCACTTTAAGTGAACTGTGGTTGCGGTCATCAAAGGAGAGTATCTCTGATGCTTTTTTGAGCAGATTCTGAAACAGATCGATGTCGTAGTTGCTGTGCCCCCCCTGCATCACTGCAGCCAATCTCTCAAGTCCCATGCCGGTATCGACACAGGGCTTGGGCAGAGGCGTCAGGGTCCCATCAGCGCTTCGGTCGAATTGGGTAAATACCAGATTCCACACTTCGACGTATCGATCCAGATCGTCATCAGGTGACCCAGGGGGTCCTCCTGCAACAGTCGGTCCATGGTCATAGAAAATCTCGGAAGAGGGCCCACAGGGACCTGTGTCGCCCATGGTCCAGAAGTTCTCCTCGTCTCCGAGACGGGACAACCGCTCACTGTCAGCACCGATCTCATTCAGCCAGATATCTTCAGCTTCCTTGTCATCCTCATGAACGGTAATCCACAGCTTTTCCGGCGCGATCTTTAGTACTTCGGTGAGGAATTCCCACGCATACTGAATGGCGTCTCGTTTGAAGTAGTCACCAAAGCTGAAGTTCCCCAGCATTTCGAAAAAGGTGTGATGTCGCTCAGTATAGCCCACGTTTTCAAGGTCATTGTGTTTGCCACCAGCCCTTACACAGCGCTGGCAACTGGCCGCTCGTACATAGCCGCGGTCTTCCCGCTGTGCTAGCGCGTCTTTAAACTGCACCATCCCAGCGTTGGTAAACAACAGGGTCGGGTCATTGTCGGGGATCAGAGAACCGCTATCCACGATCTGGTGATTCTTGCTCTCGAAGAAATCGAGGAACAGTTGACGTAATTCTGAACTATGCATGGATCCAGGGATTATCTCTGACCACGGGTTTACAGGAGTTGGCTTTAAGGGCTCACTCTACAGAAAAAAGGAAAATATCTAAATACCGGAATGGCACCATTTTGCCAGAACGATACGACCCGGGAACGCCAGACAGTGTCCTTTCAGTGCAACAAAGTTCGGGGCCAGGAGGGAGGGGTCATAGCCAGGACCGTCGGAGGCAGGGATGCCGATCCGCACGCGGCCCGGCAGAGCGTACAGGGATGTATTTACTGGGCCGCATGCGGAGCGGGTCCAGGCAATGAACCCGCACCTCCTGGCCAACTGCTGCCCAAGGTTATTAGTAGCGCGAATCCCAAAAGTCCACCTGCTGTCAATCGTGTCTACTCAGTCAGGTTGAGACAACGGTTTACACTACCAGACTGATGTGTTCAAACAGGAAGCCTCGTTGCTGTAGAAATCTGACCCGTTTTGCACGCTCCCTTTGATTGACCGGGGGAGTATCGCCAAAGCGTTTGCAGGCCACTTCCTTCACCAAATTCCCCCAATCCACATCGGTTTGCTGGAGGGCGTGTTGGATTAGGTCATCCGACAGACCTTTGGCTCTCAGTTCAGCTTTGATCTTCGCTGGGCCCTGGCCTTTGCCGACGCGTGATCTGATCAGGTGATCGGCCATACGCTCATCGCTCTGCAGGCCTTCCTGTTTGAGTTTGTCTACTTCATCGGCAATCAGGTCAGTCGCTGAGGAGAAACGCCTGGCTAGTTTTGACCTGAGCTCATGAAGGGAATGATCCCGGCGAGCCAACATATCCATAGCGGTGCGGCGGATTGTTGTGGGTGTTTTCTCATCCATACTGCCTCACAACCAATGATCAGATGGACAAGATCTCTGCGCTTTTGTCATCGTCCGGCTGGGTCCCACTTTGCCCTGCTTGCTCTTCGCCCAGCAATTGAAAGCGGATCTGACCCTCAATCTCTTCCGCGATCTCCGGTTTCCCCTTAAGGTAGTCGGCAGCGTTCTTCTTTCCCTGGCCGATACGATCATGCTTATAGCTGTACCAGGCGCCAGCCTTTTCGACGAGACCGAGCTGAACCCCCAGGTCCAGCACCTCGCCCAATCGATAAATCCCTTTGCCATATAGAATCTGAAATTCACACTGCTTGAAAGGTGGGGAAACCTTATTCTTGATTACTTTAACGCGGGTTTCGTTGCCGATCACTTCATCGCCATCCTTGATGGCACCGATTCGGCGGATATCCAGTCGCACCGAAGAGTAGAACTTCAGGGCATTGCCGCCGGTGGTCGTTTCAGGGTTACCGAACATCACGCCGATCTTCATGCGAATCTGATTGATGAATATCACCAGGGTATTCGATTGCTTTATGTTGGCGGCCATTTTACGCATCGCCTGACTCATGAGGCGTGCCTGCAGACCGACGTGGTGATCTCCCATGTCCCCTTCGATTTCAGCTTTGGGGGTTAACGCAGCAACCGAGTCGATCACCACTACATCCACGGCTCCCGAGCGAACCACCATGTCACATATTTCCAGCGCCTGTTCACCGGTGTCCGGTTGGGAAACCAGTAGCTCATCGGTATTCAAACCCAGATTCTCCGCATAGATCGGATCGAGTGCGTGTTCTGCATCGATAAATGCACAGGTACCCCCCGCTCGCTGGCATTCAGCAATGACCTGCAGGGCCAGGGTGGTCTTACCGGAGGATTCCGGTCCATAGATCTCGACGATGCGGCCCTTTGGCAAGCCACCCACTCCCAATGCGATATCGAGCCCAAGGGAGCCGGTGGAAATGGACGGAATCCTTTCATATTCGGTATCACCCAATCGCATCATTGCACCTTTGCCAAACTGGCGTTCGATCTGGGAGAGGGCTGCAGAGAGAGCTTTTTCTTTGTTTGAGTCCAGTTGAGTCATGGGAGTTTCCCTTGCTGATTAGATTGGCTTGTGTAACAGAGAGCACTGTACATATAGACAGTATTATTTCATAATTTGTGGCAGACGCCAACCGCTTTTTGAGCGCAGCTTCTGCAACCGGCCGCGATGTCATCGAGGCAGGCGACACTAAAGTTGGAATAACGTAGAATTTCCATTCGAGACCATCAAACCTGAAGAGCAGCAAATCTACAGCCCCCAGCCACATCGATACAGTCCCATTTCCGTCTGCCTGACAACCCTCTTGTCGTAAAGGAATCGAACCCTTGTCCAGCAGCAGTAAGCAGCATACGCCGATGATTCATCAGTATCTCAGCATCAAGTCGGAGCACCCGGATGAGCTGCTCTTCTACCGCATGGGAGACTTTTACGAACTCTTCTTTGACGATGCCAAACAGGCGGCCCCACTGTTGGATATCACCCTGACATCCAGAGGAAGCGCCAATGGGAAACCGATTCCGATGTGTGGCGTACCATTTCATGCAGTGGACTCCTATCTGGCTAAACTGGTGCAGCAGGGGCAGTCGATAGCGATCTGCGAACAGATCGGAGATCCCAACACCAGCAAAGGTCCGGTAGACCGACGCGTAGTAAGAATCATTACTCCCGGGACCCTCACCGATGAGTCGCTGCTGGACGAACACGCCGACAACCTGATCGTTGCAGTACAGCGGGGCGCCCAGCCGGGCGCGCAGCGCGGCGGCCAGCAGAGCGATAATCGAGGCCCGCCAACGAGCAACCCTGTAGTACCGCAAGCACCGAGTTGGGGCATCGCCAGCCTGGACCTCAGTAGTGGCCGCTTCGAATTGGAGGAGATCGAAGGTGATGACGCCTTACTGGGTGAATTGCAGAGACTCAATCCTGCAGAGCTTATCCTGAACGAGGAGTATGAGTACCCGACCTTTGCTGCAGATCGTGTAGGCGTACGGCGTCAGCCACCGTGGGAGTTTGACTACGACAATGCAATGCGCAAATTGGTCGAGCAGTTTCAGAGCAAGGATCTTGCCGGTTTCGATTGTGCCGATATGGATATCGCGATCCAGGCAGCCGGGTGCCTGCTGCAATACGTGGGTGAGACACAAAGATCCGCACTACCTCACATCCTTGCGATTCATGCTCACAGACAGGAAGACAGCATCATTCTCGATGCCTCCAGCCGACGCAACCTTGAGCTCGACACCAATCTTGCCGGGGGCAGAGACAATACACTGGCTGCGATCATCGATCGCACGCGTACATCCATGGGAAGCCGCTTGCTGCATCGATGGATCAATCGGCCTCTGAGAGATCGACCGCGACTGGCACAAAGACAGGATGCCGTCGACTGCCTGATGCAGAACTACCGTTATGAGAGCCTGCAGGCACTGCTGGGCAATATCGGTGATGTGGAGAGGATCCTTGCCAGAGTCGCATTAAGGTCCGCCCGGCCACGAGACGTGGCTCGATTGCGGGATGCACTGGCCATGCTGCCTTCTCTCTTACAACAAATGTCAAATCTCGATTGCGTTCTTACCGCCTCACTGGCGGAACAGATTTCAGCATATCCCGAGCTCGTTGCCAGATTGACCGAAGCGATGGTGGAGAATCCCCCCATGGTGATTCGGGAAGGGGGTGTCATCGCCAGCGGATATGACGGCGAACTGGATGAACTTCGCTCCATCAGTGATGATGCCGGCCAGTATCTCCTCGACCTCGAAAGCCGGGAGCGGCAACGGACTGGACTCAACACCCTAAAAGTCGGCTTCAATCGTGTGCACGGGTACTACATAGAGATCTCCCGACAGCAGGCGGCGGAGGCGCCGCCGGAGTACATTCGGCGCCAGACCTTGAAGAACGCGGAGAGATTCATCGTACCTGAGCTGAAACTCTTTGAAGACAAGGCATTGAGCAGTAAGAGCCGGGCTCTGGCCAGGGAAAAACAGATTTACGAAAACCTGTTGGATGTGCTGCTGACGCAACTGGCCCCGCTACAGAGTACGGCCGCGGCGCTGGCGGAACTGGACGTGGTGGCCAATCTCGCCGAACGGGCTCTTACGTTGGAGTTCTGCCGGCCCGAACTTACGGACAGCACCACCCTTGAGATCACCGACGGCAGACATTGTGTTGTAGAGCAGGTGCTTGACGATCCATTCGTACCGAATAGCCTGCACTTGGATCCGCAGCGCCACACCTTGATCATAACCGGCCCCAACATGGGAGGTAAATCCACCTTTATGAGACAGATCGCGCTCATCGTGCTGTTAGCCCATATCGGCAGTTTTGTACCGGCAAAGGCCGCCCGAATCGGGCCGGTCGATCGGATTTTTACGCGTATCGGCTCGTCCGACGATCTTGCCAGTGGTCGTTCCACATTTATGGTTGAGATGACGGAAACGGCCGTGATCCTCAACAACGCAACTGCAAATTCTCTGGTATTGCTGGATGAAATCGGGCGTGGTACCAGCACCTTCGACGGTCTGTCCCTCGCCTGGGCCTGTGCCACTTATATCGCACAACAGATTAAGGCTCTTACGCTCTTTGCCACCCACTATTTTGAGATGACCAGCCTGCCCGAGTTGCTCGATGGCGTCAGTAATGTTCATCTCAGCGCGAGGGAATACGAGGACAGAATCATTTTTCTGTATGCCGTTCAGGATGGTCCGGCGAGCCAGAGCTACGGGTTGCAGGTAGCCAAACTGGCTGGCATACCCGACGCCGTTATCCGGCAGGCACAGGAGAAGCTCCTGTCACTGGAGGAAAACGTGGTGCGGTCTGTGCCGATGCCAAGACAGCGGGATATGTTCGTCAGCAATGAACCTGACCAGGACGCGGATGCCACGCTGGATGAGCTGCGGGAATTGGATATCGATGGGATGACACCGCGCGAAGCAGTGGAAGCGCTCTATCGACTCAAGGAGATGGCTGAGAAGAGGAAGAAGGACTAAGTTGCCAGGAAACAAAGCACAATGATGGAAATATCCTACGCACGAGGAGTTTCCCGCCGCCTTACTCTATTCACCTTGGCAAAAAAGCTGCTAGAATGCGTTTTTTTCCTCTGCTAAGGATGTTCTGAGATGACATTTGTTGTCAGTGATGCATGCATTAAGTGTAAACATACAGATTGCGTAGAAGTCTGTCCGGTGGATTGTTTCTACGAAGGCCCCAATTTCCTGGTCATCAGTCCCGATGAGTGTATTGACTGTGCGCTGTGCGAACCTGAATGCCCGGTTGATGCCATATTCTCCGAGGATGAGCTACCTGAGGACGAACAAGAATTCCTGGAATTGAACACGGAGCTGTCACAGATCTGGCCCAATATCACTGAGAAGAAAGATGCCCCTGCCGACGCCGAAGAGTGGGCTGATGTAAAAGGCAAGATTCAGTACCTGGAAAGATAAGGACAAAAAAAACAGGAAGCGATCCGCGAATCGCTTCCTGTTCTTAGGATTCCCTTCCCTATGCATCCCTGCTTGGCTCGATGGCCAGTGTTTCCCCGGCTCTGTAATCCCTGCAAAGTGACCCTCAGTCTACACTGTTATGGCGTCCCGCAACGGCTCGGTCTGTGGCCTGAGCATCACCACCTACGGTCAAAAAACCTATGGTCATGAGTACTTGCGAGCAGTTTTGAATTCGGATTCGCGATGATTGACTGACATGTCCTACAGTAAATGCAGACATATCGCACAAAGCACAGGGACAATCTCCCACTCCCCCAAAAAATGCTAGTCCGGAACGGCTCCGTTATTGGGCGCCTCCCGATCCACTGCTCCCTGACAATAGCCTAACGGATTCACCATGTCGCACCGGCAGCAAACCCACATACTACAATTTGGGTAAGTACTTCAAAGGATTCTCAGGCTTACCGTTGCGCCGAATTTCGAAATGCAGCATCTCTTCGTTCGACCCGTTAGGCCCTATTTCCGCCACATGTTGCCCGCCCTTGACCTCTTCTCCTTCTCTTACCAGTAACACCCGGTTGTGTCCGTAGGCGCTCAGGTAGTTTTGCGTGTGTTTTACGATGATGAGCTTTCCAAATCCTCTCAGTCCGCCTCCTGCATACACCACAACACCGTCCGCCGCGGAGGACACAGGCTGACCCAATTTACCCTTGATATCGATGCCTTTGTTGAGGCCCCTCTGCAGAGAGAATCCTCTGATTACCGTTCCCATGACTGGCCACGACCAGTTGATGTTCGTTGCCTGACTCGTGGTCAAGGGGCGGGCTCTAGGTCGCTTGGTTTTCGTGGCGATCGCTTTGCCGGTAGGTGGGGCCTTGGCTGACTTCACACGTTGCTTTTTCGGTGCTTTAGCTAGATTCAACTTCTGATTGACATAGATTGTGAAGGGTGGCCCGATCTGGTTGACACTGGCTAACTCCCGATAATCCATCCCGTATCGCCATGCAATGGAATACAGCGTTTCTCCCGCTTGAACCAAATGGAATCGAGGGGCCGCCTTGCCGGTATCACCGGCACTGGTCACCGGCACGAACGGGGCGACCTGTTGGCAGCCAGAGAGAATGAGCAGCGAAAGAGCCAGCGGCAGGTAGCCAGTCCTGACTATGGGAAAGACCGTTCGACATCGCTTCATCTGCTCTGAACTTGACCCCACGAGGCTGTTCTATTTATCACGACGACTTTCTTGATTGGCGAATTGATCCATGGGAATGAGTCGCCGGCAAACTCACCGCTATGAACGGCAAATAGGCAATGGCGTGAACCACGCTTACAAGCTCTACGGCCATCCAGCTATTCTTTTGTGATACGTTGCAGAATAAGAACCATCCCAAAGCCTGTCAGGGCAAGCACGATCGCCATGGCCAATTGAGGATCACCTCCGGTAAGTTGAACATAAGTGTCCGGCGTGACCACCTCCTGGATCAGAGGTATCTGGTCTCCGCGACTGTCCAATTGATAGCTCACAGTATGTTTCCACGGCCACACCTTTGCCAGTGAACCCAGCATGAATCCAGTCAGGGTAGCCAGGGTCCCATCTCTATAGCGTTTGAACATGTGCGATAGAAAATGGGAAAAACTCAACAGACCTGCGATGCAACCGACGGCAAGGATACCCAGCAGCATGAGATCGAGCGTTCTGATCGCTTCGATGACGGTTGTGTAGAGGCCCAGTATCAACAGCACAAAGCTACCTGACAGGCCAGGCAGTATCCAGGCACAAACGGCAATCGCCCCACCGACGAATACATACAGGGGTGTAGCTTCCAGATCGATCGGTATGGCATTGCTGACTATGAGACCGATCAGCCCACCCAAAAGGATGAAGAGAACCGGGGTCGCGTTCCAGGACTCAATCTGTGCGCCGATGACCAGGGAGGATGCGATGATAAGGCCAAAGAAGAACGCCCATAGACCAACTGGATATTGATGCAACAGTACACTGACGGCCTGCGCGATGGTCAGAATACTGACTGCCATGCCAAGTAGCAGAACCAATAGAAAGCTGCCGTCGATGTGTTGCCAACAGGCAACGATGCCCCGGTCTTTCAGAACCAACAGACCTCCGGGAGTCAGCGATTTGATCGCGTTCAGCAGTCTTTCATAAATGCCGGTGATAAACGCGATGGTACCCCCGGAGACGCCCGGTACTACCTCGGCGGCGCCCATGGCCACCCCCTTAAGAAACAGGTAGAGGGTCTCCCGCTTCGCGAGTGCCAGCCTGGCGACGTTTATTCTGCCCATGTCTTTTTCAGTCGCATATGACGGTCACTTCTGCTCACCAATGTTCATCCGGATTTACGGGCCGCTTTTCGGGTGCCTGTCTCAAGTCACTGTTCCAACAGCAAACGTCATTTGTCGCTCTCATTCAACCCACGGACAGACACCAGCATGTGATTACTGGACTTTACCGCCCAGCATCGGTACGAATCTGACTCGCTCCAGCACCCTGACTTTAGTACCTTCGGGGGTCAGGGTTATCAACTGAAGTTCTTGTTCCTCTTCATCGCCGATAGGAATGATCATCCTACCGTGGGTGGCCAGTTGATCCACCAGTTCCATCGGCACCTTGCGGGGAGACGCACTGACAATGATGCCATCGTAGGGAGCCTGTTGCGGCCATCCGGTACCACCGTCAGAGTGGCGGAATTGGATATTTCTGAGACCCAGTAGATTTAATCTCTCACGGGCTTTCTGCTGTAATCCTCGGATGCGTTCAAGGGTGAAGACTTGCTCTGCCAATTGCGCCAGAAGTGATGTTTGATAACCGGAACCCGTGCCGATCTCCAACACTTTTACTAAGGGACCGCCCTGCATTAAGGCAGCACACATGTGCGCGCTGACGTATGGTTGGGATATGGTTTGATTGAATCCTATAGGTAACGCAGTATCTTCGTAGGCCCTGTGCGACAGAGCTTCGTCAACGAATATATGTCGGGGAGTGGAGCTGACGATATCCAACAGGTCCTCATCCGCAATGCCCTGCTCACGCAGTCGATCCACCAGTCGCATTCGCGTGCGCTGGGATGTCATGCCGATGCCTGTCAAATCCAGTTTATTCACAACCTGCTCCAGCCGTCCTACGCGGTTAGAATTGTGTCCGCCCGGGCCGCGTTCGGTCGGGCCGCGTTCGGCCGGGCCGCGATCGGCTAGGCACCCCCCGGCTAGCCGGGGGCGCCTAGCCATCGTTCTCCTGTAAACTGACTATCTCTCGCAACAGCGAAGTTGCATAACAGCCTTTCTGAAGTTTGCATCTGAGTTCAAGTTGGTCGGGTGGATTCAGCACGCAGCTCAATTCGGCTACTCCCATCAACAATGCTCTTCGACTCTGTTTCAGCCCGAATCGCTGCAATCCTTCACACCAGCTCTGCATGCCGGCCAGTAAAGCACTCTCCTCTGGATAACCTTTGTGGCCTGAACCATACAAAGGGCCACTTGGGTCTCGGCCGTCATCTGTCTTTTGCTGCCAGGAATTATCTTCCACTCTTGCCGACAGAATCAAATTGAACAGGTAGGACCGGGCAGCAGATAGATAGAGTCCCCTCTTCTGACGATCTCTTACTCGTATTCTTCCCGCGAGCAGCGCATCCGCACTATGCAGATTGCCACAGTCCCTGCCAAATCGCTGCGCGCCAAAATAGTTGGGAACTCCACATTCCCGTAGTGTGTCGATCCGTTGCCTTAGTTTCCGGTCAAGCTACGCTTGCTCCGGCACATCGCGAACAATTATTCTGAATGCGTTGCTGACCAGATTGCCGCGCTTCAACTTTCTTGAATGTCTACTGGTCGCAAGTATCTCAACTCCCTCGGCGCGAAAGTTCTGCCACTCGGGATCCTGCCGACCCGGGAGCCAACAACTGAACCACTGAGTGGCGACCGCCCGTCGGTCCTTGCGCCCGGCATACCCCACATCGTTGCGGCGGATTCCGACAAAGTCAGCCAGTTTCCCAGCAACCCAGGCAGTATTCGCATCCGTTTTTCTGACGTTGACATACAGATGCTCACCGGACCCACTGGGTTCAAACCCGAGATTCTCAATGACCTCGAAGTCTTCCGCATGTACTTTTGTCCTGCCCGAACAGATCGGTTCGCCGTGAGCTCTCGGGAATTCGATGTCATACTGCTGCATAGTGTCAAACCAGCGTCACTCCAGCAAAACAACGGCTTGAGCGGCAATGCCCTCTACCCGGCCGGTAAAACCCAAGCCTTCCGTGGTGGTTGCCTTAATGCTCACCTGTTCTGCTTCGATGCCCATATCTTCAGCCAATAGGTTGCGCATCTCCTTTGTGAAATGGGATATCTTAGGCGCTTCCGCGATCAACGTCATGTCCACGTTGCTGATGTTGAAACCGGCATTGTCTATCAATCGACAGGTTTCCCTAAGCAGGTGTCGGCTGTCGGCATCCCTGAAGGCGCTGTCGCTGTCCGGAAAGTGGCTGCCCATATCGCCCTGGGCTGCTGCTCCCAGCAAAGCGTCACACAGTGCATGGATCAGAACATCACCGTCGGAGTGGGCAATGATGATTCTGTCGAAGGCAACCTTTACTCCCCCCAGCACGATTTCCGTGGCTGTACCCGAGACCCCATACCTGTGGGCATCGAAGCCGTGGCCGATTCTCATCTCAGTTCCTGCATCACGGTTCAGATTCCTGCATAGACATAAAAAATTCTGCCAGTTTCAGATCCTCGGGATAGGTAACCTTGATATTGTCGCTACTGCCTTCAACCAGCAGGGGTGTGTGCCCCAGCAGCTCCATCGCAGATGCCTCGTCGGTCACTTCGACTTCCGTTTGAATTGCATTGAGAATCGCATTATGCAGCATGCCCAGACGAAAGATCTGCGGGGTGAGTGCACACCAGTACCTCTCTCTATCGACGGTGCCTTCAACTTCGATCGGCGTGGAGCCACGACGAAGCTTCGCCTTCTTCAAAGTGTCGGTAGTCCTGGTTGCCAGCAGACCACCCACGTTGTGATCTGCAACCGAATCGATAAGGTTCTCTATATCCAGCGTTCTAACGCAGGGGCGGACCGCATCATGCACCATCACCCAACAGTCGCCTGCCTGTTCCTTCATTACTGCCTGCAAACCACTCAAAACCGAAGCGGCACGACTATCACCACCTTCCACAAATGTTAGCTTCTGGTGGCCCGCCAGTGGCAGTTGGCGCCATCTTTCATCAGTTGGTGAAACTGCAACCACTATATTGGTTAGAGAGGTCGCGATGAGATGTTCCAGAGTGTGCTGCAGAATCGTCTTTTCGTTTATCTGCAGATATTGTTTTTGGATTGCCTGTCCCATCCGTAAGCCTTCACCTGCAGCCGGTACCACCGCCCAAGTACAAGGAGAGGAACTGTCGTTGGCCATGTCAATCAATTCTACCCAGACTTTCCGCTGTCCTTGCGGTTGACCAGAAGAAAGAACGTTTCGCCTTCCTTGATCATACCCAACTCACTGCGTGCCTTCTCCTCTATCGATTGCAGGCCATTTTTCAGTTCCGCGATCTCGGCGCGAAGTATGCGGTTTCGGTATTCCAGAATCTCGATGGCCGTCTGCTGTTTTGCTGCCCGCTTCTCCAATATACTGGCCTCAGCAAAACTGCCCTCACCAACCCACAATCGATATTGGAATGCCACGATCAGGGTCAGCAGGAATAGCAGGGCAATTCTTATCATGTGAACTCACCAAGACCACGATACAGTGCATTGGATCGTTCCTCTATACGCAGCAGTCTATTGTACTTTCCTACCCGGTCAGATCGACAAAGAGAGCCGGTTTTTATCTGCCCAACACCCGTAGCTACCGCCAGATCTGCAATGGTGGTGTCTTCAGTTTCACCGGATCGATGCGAAATCACCGCTGTATAACCGGCATCCTTCGCCATGTGGATTGCGTCTAACGTTTCTGTTAAGGTTCCGATCTGGTTCAGTTTGATGAGGACAGAATTAGCTACGCCTGCCTTGATGCCGCGTTCCAGTATCTTGGTGTTGGTAACAAAGATATCGTCGCCCACCAACTGGATCTTGCTACCCAGCTTTTGAGTATGGTAGGTCCACCCATCCCAATCGCTTTCGTCCAACCCATCTTCAATGGAGAGTATGGGGTACCTGGTCAACAGCTCATCGAGGTAATCGGTAAACTCTTCAGCAGAAAACTTTCTCCCCTCACTGGCGAGATGATATTTGCCGTCCTGATAGAATTCAGATGCGGCACAATCCAGCGCCAGCGCCACCTCTTGCCCAGGCTTATAACCTGCCTTGACGATCGCTTCCATGATCACTTCCAGGGCGGCCTCATTTGACGGCAGATCGGGTGCGAAGCCCCCCTCGTCCCCCACTGCGGTACTGAAACCCTTCTCGCTCAACACGGCCTTCAGTGTATGGAAGACTTCTGCTCCATAGCGTAGCGCCTCGGAGAAGTTGGGCGCGCCGACCGGCAGGATCATGAATTCCTGGATATCGACATTGTTGTCGGCATGTTCGCCGCCGTTGATGATATTCATCATGGGTACCGGCATCGAATACCTGCCCGGACTGCCATCCAGCTCAGCCAGATACTCATAAAGTGGCATACCCTTCGCGGCGGCAGCAGCTTTAGCCGTGGCGATAGAGACGGCGACCATCGCATTGGCTCCGAGAGAGGACTTATTCTCGGTACCGTCCGTCTCGATCATGCGAGCATCGATATCTGCCTGCTCGTCTGCATGGTGTCCCAGCAGCAGTTCTCTGATGCGGGTGTTTACATTCTCGACCGCCTTGAGTACGCCTTTTCCTTTGTACCGGTTCGCATCGCCGTCTCTCATCTCCAGCGCCTCTCTGGAACCGGTGGACGCACCCGAGGGGGCACAGGCAGTACCTACGATATTTCCCTCTAATTCAACATCTGCTTCTATCGTCGGATTGCCGCGAGAATCCAGTATCTCCCTTGCTCTGATGTCCAAGATCTCACTCATCAGCTCTACCACTCCATAATAAACGCTACTCGCCGGCGCTAGTAACTGTTCATGTTCGTTGCCTTAACCACGCTGTCTACCTGCTTCAGCATCGCCAGTAAATCTCCCATCTGATGCAGCGGCCAAGAGTTTGGACCGTCGCTCAGGGCTTCATCGGGATTCGGGTGGGTTTCCATAAATAAACCATCGACGCCGACCGCTACCGCCGCTCGTGCCAGCACCGGTACCATTTCTCTCTGACCGCCGGATGAGGTACCCAAACCGCCTGGCAGTTGTGCACTGTGCGTGGCATCGAAAACCACCGGGCACCCAGTTTCCTTGAGTACAGGCAGTGAACGCATATCGGCCACGAGATTGTTGTAGCCAAAGCTTACGCCTCGTTCACACACCATGATTTGAGAGTTTCCCGTGGACTTGGCCTTTTCCACCACGTGAATCATGTCCCAGGGCGCAAGAAATTGCCCCTTTTTTATATTAACCGGCAAACCCCGTGCAGCGACCTTCTCCACAAAGCTGGTCTGACGACACAGGAAAGCCGGCACCTGCAGGACGGAGACCACCGTAGAGATTTCGTTTAGGGGCGTATCCTCATGCACATCTGTCAACACCGGGACATCGATGCTATCCCTGACTTTCTGCAGTATCGCCATGCCCTGTTCTATGCCGAGACCGCGATAGCCGTGCAGTGATGATCGATTGGCCTTGTCAAAGGAAGATTTGTACACGAATGATATGTCCAGTCCGGCACAAATCTCCTTTAGCTTGCCGGCGGAATCCAGCGCTAACTGTTCGCTTTCTATCACACAGGGACCGGCAATGAGGAAGAACGGACGATCTTCTCCGATTTCAAAGCCACATAGGTTCATTGACGTCTGCCACGTCTGTCAGCCGCTGGCTTCCAACTGGGCCATCTATCATTCACTGCCCGGCTCTTTCAAGCGCCGCGTTGATGAAACTGGTAAACAATGGGTGCCCATCTCTGGGAGTCGAGGTAAATTCAGGATGGAACTGGCAGGCAACAAACCAGGGATGATCCACAACTTCGATGACCTCAACCAGAGTATTGTCAGGAGATCGGCCGGCGATCATCAATCCTGCTCCCTCCAACTGGGCGACGTAGTTGTCATTCACCTCATACCTGTGTCGATGCCGTTCCCTGATATGATCGCAGCCGTAGATTTTGTACGTGCGTGATTCGGGATCCAGCCTACACTCCTGTTCACCCATCCGCATCGTGCCACCGAGATCGGTGTCTTCATTCCGGGTTTCCACCTGCCCGTTTTCATCAGTCCATTCGGTAATCAAGGCGATGACCGGATGAGGAGTATCCTTTGTGCTTTCCGTCGTGTTGGCATCCGCAAGCCCGGCAACGCTGCGGGCAAAGTCGATCACGGCGGCATGCAGGCCATAACAGATTCCCAGATAAGGTATTCTGTTCTCGCGGGCATAACGTGCCGCGGCTATCTTACCTTCCAGGCCGCGCGCGCCGAATCCGCCGGGAACCAGGATGGCATCGGCATTCTCCAGAACCGCGTAACCGTTGCACTCGATCTCTTCGGCATCGATCCAGTCAATCGCCACCTCGGTTCGAGAGTGAATGGCGGCGTGGTTGATCGCCTCGTTTAGCGATTTATAGGAGTCCAGCAGATCCAGATATTTACCGACCATGACCAGCTTGATGCGGTGCAGTGGATTCATCTGCATTTCCACCACATGGTCCCACTCGGCTAGATCTGCAGCGTCACATTCAATGCCGAGTTTGTTTACTACGATTTGGTCCAGCCCCTGCTGATGCAACATGGATGGGATCGCATAGATGGTCTCAGCATCGATTAGGGGAATGACCGCCTTCTCCTCCACATTGGTGAACAGAGCTATTTTCTTGAGGGCGCTCTGCGCGATCTCATGATCGGAACGAACGATTAATATGTCCGGCTGCAGTCCAATGGAACGCAACTCCTTGACGGAGTGTTGCGTTGGTTTGGTTTTGGTTTCCCCTGCAGTGGCAATGTAGGGAACCAGCGTCAGATGGATGAAGAGCGCATTGCTGGCTCCTACTTCCAGGCGCAACTGTCTGATGGCTTCCAGAAAAGGTTGCGACTCAATGTCACCCACGGTACCGCCAATCTCGACGATGGCTACATCGCTGTCATTGGCGCCGGCAACAATCCTGCTTTTAATCTCATCGGTAATGTGGGGAATGACCTGGATGGTCGATCCCAGATATTCGCCCCGTCTCTCCCTGGCGATGACATCAGCGTAGATACGACCGGTCGTAAAATTGTTCTGACGGGACATGGTGGTGCGGATGAAGCGCTCGTAGTGACCCAGATCGAGGTCCGTCTCCGTTCCGTCAGCCGTAACGAACACTTCGCCATGCTGCAAGGGACTCATGGTGCCTGGATCGACATTAATATAGGGATCCAGTTTCAGCATGGTGACTTTGATGTGTCTCGCTTCAAGAATGGCAGCGAGAGAAGCGGCGGCAATACCCTTGCCTAAAGAAGAGACTACACCGCCTGTAACAAAGATAAAACGAGACATTGGGCGTCCATCTTTATTGTGACTGGTTGTGAATTTGCACCAGACTGGTCAATTCAAGATGGGGTTGAAGAATAGCAGGTTCGCTCACCAGCCTCAATCAATGATTCACTTCAATGCCGTTGCGCGGGTTGGAGAAGTCCATTGAACCCGAACCGCTGAACGACCAGCGGAACTCCCAGCCAATCTGTGCTTCACTCGCCGAGAAACCTTGGCAGTTGAACAGTCCTGCAACAGCAGCGATCTGATCACCCACACAGATCAGTGGGATCCGGTCTCGAAGCCAGGGAGGGACCCTCAACTCCTGCAATATCTTTTTTAGCGGATGGCTGCCGACACGACCCGACGGATGGCAGCGTTCACCTCCCTGACGAAATCGTATGACAACGCTGGACAGTCCGTCTTTGAGCCAGATGCCGCCGCCTTGTGTCTGCTTGACCGTGAGCGTCCCAACAGCAAGGAAAAGGCTTTGATCGGAATTCAAGTGCAGTTCAGCGCGCTCGTCGTGCTGCGCAAGTGGTTGCATCAAATAGGCATGATTCCTGAACCTTCGAACTTCCGCGCCCTGCCATCTCACCACCGGGTTGGCGTCCTGGCGGGCAGCGGCAAACTGCACAACGAGCTGCTGCAATTGCGCATTGCTGGGCAGGGGCAGCGCAGCGCATTCGATCCAGCGGCAGAGCAGGTTTCGTTGTCGTGCATGGGACATGGATTGCAGCTTTGTCAGATCAATTCGACCGCGGTTGCCACTGGATAGCTTCCTGAGATCAAGGTCCGCCAATTCTCTGTTCAGATCAGATCCCTCTGCCGCCAGCAGTGCCGATCGTGTCCAGGTCCGTGCATAGCCGGGCCACCTCTCTTTGATGACAGGAATCAGGTTGTGCCTGATATAGTTCCGGTCCAGGCGCGTATCTCGATTGCTTTCATCTTCGATCCACTGCAGGCCCTCCTGCTCGGCGTAGTCCTGCAGTGACTCCCTCGCCACATGCAGCAAGGGTCGAAGCAGTGTTGCTGCACCGAGCTTGCGGCGCTTCGGCATCCCGCCAAGCCCTTTTAAGCCGCTACCCCGGGTCAGTCGATACAGTATCGTCTCGGCCTGATCATCTGCGTGATGCGCCAACAGCAGGTTGTCTCCCGCAACGAGATATTCGCCAAAAGCCCTGTATCTTACCTCTCGGGCGCTGTCCTCGGTGCCCCTGCCAGCCAATTCGACGGATACGTTGATGGCGGCGAAGTCCACCTCGAGTTTCTTGCAGGTCATTTCACAATGATCCTGCCAAGTATTCGATTGCGGACTGACGCCATGATTGATATGCAGGGCGTGGATCTCGGTGGGAAAGGAGTGTTCCTTCTTCAGGCTGGCCAACAGGTGCAACAACACATGGGAGTCCATTCCGCCACTGTATCCGACAACCAACCGGCTGCCTGGTGCACTAAAAAGATACTGCAAAGACTCCGGCTTAATCATCTCCAGTCCAACGAGCCATTAGGGGGGTCAGTAATCCAGATCGACTCTCTCAGTGCCATAGTGATCCTTCAGTTGCTGGATGAGATCGTCATGGGGTTGTACCCGCCACTCATCTCCCAACAGCACCTCTGCACAAGCATCGTCCCGGCTGTATGCGATGACAACGGGACAACCACCGTTACCCCGGTAAGGTTCCAGTATGCCGGCCAGTCGACTCTGAAAATCACTGTCCAGCTCGCGGCTGTGCAGCCTTACCAGCATCCGTTTTACCGATCTCTCCCTCGCCTCCAGAAGATTGTGGATATTGGTGGCGCGCATTCTAATGCCACCGCTATAGTCGTCATTGCTGACCGAACCGGAAACCATCAATACCCTGTCTTTCTGCAGTTTCTCATGGTTACTTTCAAACACGCCGCCGGTGACCGAGACCTCCACCCGCCCGCTTCTATCGTCCAGGGTTACAAACGCGATGGTATCTCCCTTTCTGCTTTTCATGGTACGCATACTCAGCACAAATCCGACGACGGTCTGTTCTTCTCGGCCCACTCGCAAATCCATGATCTTGCACTTGGCCAGTTTCTGTAGCTCTGATTGGTAAACATCGATGGGGTGTCCGGTGAGGTACAAGCCGAGGGTCTCTTTCTCTTTAGCCAATCTCTCCCGGTAACTCCAGCTGCGCAGTTCCTGCACATGCTGGTAGCCGGACACGTCTTCACTCAATGTGGATTTCTCGAACAGATCTCTGCTGCCACTGTCCCGGTCCCGCGCTTCCTGCGTTGCCAGTTTTGCCTTCTCTTCCTGATTGATTGCTAACAGCGCTCGTTTCCAGTTTATGACTTCAGCGGCATCGAGATCTTCCGGTTCGGGGACAAGAAAATCCAAGGCCCCGGAACCGATTAACGCATCGAGTACCCTTTTGTTCACCTTGTGCAATTCTACTCGGGAACAGAAATCATACAGATCCGCAAAGGGACCGGATGCTTGTCTGACACTAACGATACTGTCGATGGGACCTTCGCCCAGACCTTTAATCGCGCCCAGACCATATACGATGGTGTCCTCACCATCGGCGACGAAGCGTAAGCCACCCCGATTGATGTCGGGTGGAAGAATCTTCACGCCAAGCTCCCTGCACTCTTCGATGTTGGTAACGATCTTATCGGTATTCTGCATATCTACCGATAATACTGCAGCCATGAAATCAGAGGCGAAATGTGTCTTCAGCCAGGCTGTCTGGTAGGCGATCAAAGCATAGGCGACCGAGTGTGATTTGTTAAATCCGTAACCGGCAAATTTCTCCATCAGATCAAAGATGTGGTTTGCCTGCTTCTCAGCTACTCCTCTACCAGCAGCTCCCTTTAGAAACAGCTCCCGCTGAGTCGACATCTCCTGCTGGTTTTTCTCACCCATGGCTCTGCGCAACAGATCTGCTTGCGCCATAGTGAAATCGGCCAGCACCTGAGCAATCTGCATGACCTGTTCCTGGTACAGCATCACACCATAGGTGTTCTTGAGCACAGGTTCCAAATCCGGATGAAGGAAATCAATCTGCTCTTTACCATTCTTACGATTGATAAAGTCATCCGCCATCAGCATGGGTCCCGGTCGGAACAGGGCAACCAATGCGATGATGTCCTCGAAGTTGTCCGGCACCAGACGCTTGATTAAGTCCTTCATGCCTCTCGATTCCAGCTGGAACACAGCCGTTGTACGCGCCTCTCTAAGCAGTTTGTAGACTTCGGCATCTTCGAGTGATATCTGATTGATATCGATCCGATCGCCGGTGCGGGAATTGATGCTCTGCAGCGCCCAATCGATGATGGTAAGCGTCTTCAGGCCAAGAAAGTCAAACTTCACCAGTCCCGACTGTTCCACATCTTTCTTGTCGAACTGGGTCATCAGCCCACCGCCACCTTCATCGCAATAGATGGGGGAAAAATCAGTCAGCTTAGTCGGCGCAATGACCACTCCCCCGGCATGCTTGCCGACATTTCTAGCCAATCCTTCGACCTTAAACGCCATCTCCATGATTTCCTCAGCATCTTCGTTCTCAGCGACGAAATCCCTCAGCAATACCTCCTCATCCATTGCTTTTTGCAGAGTCATGCCGGGATCAAAGGGAATGAGTTTGGACAGTTTGTCTGCCAATCCATACGGCTTTCCCTGCACCCGGGCAACGTCCCTGACTACTGCCTTGGCAGCCATGGTGCCGAATGTGATTATTTGGGAAACGGCATCGCGCCCATAGAGTTCCGCCACGTGCTGGATGACCCGATCACGCCCCGCATTGCAGAAGTCCACATCGAAGTCAGGCATCGATACCCTGTCAGGATTGAGAAAACGTTCAAACAGAAGGTCGTACCGGAGCGGATCCACATCCGTTATGTCGAGGCTGTAGGAAACGAGAGAGCCAGCGCCGGATCCACGCCCCGGACCCACGGGAATTCCCATCTGCTTCGCCCAACGGATGAATTCCATCACGATCAAGAAGTAACTCGTGAAGCCCATCTGGTCGATCACCGTGAGTTCATAAGCAAGCCTTTCCTGATAGCGCGTTCTCGCCTCCGTCAAGTCGTCACCATCAAAACTGCTGCTGAGTCTACTCTCCAACCCCTGTTCAGCCATTTGCCGGCAATACTGGTCGGATGACGTGCCATCCGGGACTGGATATTTGGGCAGGTGATATTTGCCAAATTCGATGCTGACACTGCATCGCCTGGCGATTTCGATGCTATTGGCTATGGCTTCAGGAATATCGGCGAACAGCTCCACCATCTCATCCGGTGACTTCAGGTACTGCTGCTCACTGTAACGTCTCTCCCGGCGTGGATCGTCAAGCGTGCGCCCCTCCTGGATACAAACACGTACCTCGTGAGCTTCGAACTGGTCGGGTGTAATGAAGCGCACGTCGTTGGTCGCCACCACAGGACAGGCGAACTCCTGGGCCAGATCTACGGCCATGTGAAGATAATCCTCCTCATCGGTACGCCCGGTTCTATGCAGCTCAAGGTAAAAGCGGTTGGGGAATATCTGCATCCACTCCTCGAGCAATGCCAGGGACAGATCTCTCCTGTTGTTGAGCAGCGCCCTGCCGAGGTCGCCATCCTTGCCGCCGGAGAGAGCGATCAGCCCATCCGATCTGTCTCGAATCCATTGCATGGACAGCATGGCTCTGCCCATTTTCTGACCGTTCAGATAGCCATCGGACAGCAGCTCAAACAGATTTCGGTAGCCTGTTTCATTTTGCACCAGCAGTATTGCGATGCTGGGATCATCGCCTTCATCTCTGGGCTGGATCCAGACCTCGCTGGCGATGATCGGTTTAATGCCGGCACTCATGGCCGCCTTATAGAACTTGACCAGAGCAAACACATTGGACTGATCGCTGACGGCAACCGCCGGCATTTGATTGGCACTCACCGCTTCGACGAGCGGCTGAATCCTCACCATGCCATCGACTAATGAATACTCAGTATGAACTCGAAGATGTGCAAAACTTGATGTCATACCTTCACATACCTGCCGGAAAGTCGAACTGCTGGTTCGAAGCCAATTTCGCCTCATTAAACGGGCAAGCGATCCCGAGTGCAAGCATCTGACGTGGGAAATCAGACCGCTGGTAGATTACTCATCGAACGCAAGTTCGCCTTGTCTGAACTTCATGGGTGCAAAAGATTTTCTGTGCACATCGGTCGCTCCGAATTCGTTGATCGCAGCCAGATGAGCCTTTGTGCCGTAGCCTTTATGTTTGGCCAATCCGTAGTTCGGGAACCGACTGTCCAGTTCAACCATCTCCTGGTCTCTGCTGACTTTAGCAATAATCGATGCAGCCATTATCGCCTCCAGTATGGAATCTCCCTTGATAAGGCAGGCCACTTGGCAGGAAAGGTGAGGGCATCTATTGCCATCCACGATCACATATTCTACCGGGAAGGTAAGTGCTTCCACGGCTCTCTTCATGGCCAGCAAACTGGCCTGCAGGATATTGATCTCATCGATCTCACCGACTTCGGCGCGCCCGACTGACCAGTACAGGGCCCGCTCCTTAATCTGTTGGTTTAGAACTTCGCGTCTGCCGGCAGTCAGTTTTTTGGAGTCTCTCAAACCCGCAATGGCGGTAGAGGGATCCAGCACAACTGCTGCAGCGACCACCGCACCTGCCAATGCGCCTCGCCCCGCTTCATCGACACCTGCGAATACTCTTACGGATTGCATGATTCCTGATGCCTGTTCTTGATCACGCGGTGCTTTGCGAATACTTCTACTGATTGCTGTCATTCCGGAGTCTTAGCCTCAATCAGCTCGAGAATCGCTCCAGCTGCCCGGGCGCCCGCGTTGCGTTGCAGGAGACGATGGATCTGTTCGAACTCCCTCATCAATTCCACCTGTTCCGGTTGTGCCAGTCTCTGCAGCAGTGCTTTCGCCAGAGCTTCCGGCGTCGCATCGTGCTGCAATAATTCGGGGACCAATTCCTTTCCCGCCAGGATATTGGGCAGTGCGAAATAGGGGGTCTTGACCAACCTCGAGACAACGGCGTAGGTCAAGTTGCCAAGACGATATGACATCACCATGGGTCTTTTTAGGAGCAGCGCCTCCAGCGTGGCCGTGCCGGAATTGACCAGCACGACATCGGCACTGCTGATGGCGGTCTTGGCATCGCCGTCGAGCACTCTAATTTTCAAGTCAGGTGAGATCTGCCCTATCAACTGCAAGATCTGCGTTTTCCTTTGCGGGTTCGCGCTGGGAACCACGAATTTGAGTTCCGGTAATTCACTGTGACAGATGTTGGCAGCTTTGAAAAATGCTTCGCCAGAGTATTTGATCTCGCTGCCCCTGCTGCCGGGTAGAATCGCGATAACTTTGTCGTCCATACTGAATCCCAGCGCCGCTCTCGCTGTCCTTGGATTGTTAGTCAACGGGATTTCATCCGCTTTGGGATGACCAACAAATCGGACTTGGATGTTATTCTGCCGGTAGATCTCCGTTTCGAACGGATAGAGAGTCAACATCAAGTCTACCGACCTGGTGATTTTTTTTATTCGCCCCGGTCGCCATGCCCACACGGACGGACTCACGTAGTGCACGGTTGAAATGCCTGCTTTCTTCAGCATTCCTTCAAGCAGCAGATTGAAGAAATTGAAGTCCACCCCAACAAAAACGTCAGGGGGATCCTTTAACAGGCGACGTTTTACAGTGAGCAGGATATTGAGCAGTTCCGGCAGGCGTCTAATTGGTTCGCTGAATCCATTGACTGACAGTCGCTCCATATCGAACCAGGATTGAAAACCCTGTTCCAACATGAGGGGACCCCCTACCCCCATGAACGTCACATCCGAACGCAGACTTTTGATTTCCCGCATGACAGAACTGGCAAGATTGTCACCGGACGCTTCTCCCGCCACCATGCCTATCGTCAACGGATCTGTCATAACGTCTCTCTAGTTCGTGAGTGAGGTCCACCCACAGAATTGGCGGACGAAGGTCACCCACCGGAGCACTCGGACGTTTGTTAGCCCACCTCCTGTTCGGCACAGGTCAAGGTGGTAGAACAGACCAGTTCACCATCCACTGTGGCCCGACCCACTGCTTTCATCCACTGGTTTCTAAGTCGAACGATCTCCACTTCCAGTTTCAGCTGATCCCCAGGAAACACGGCTCTCCTGAATTTGGTCTTATCGGTTCCTGCCAGGTAGTAGGCAGATCCATCTTCGGGAGTTCTATCAAGACTCTTGAAAGCCAGGATACCTGCCGCCTGGGCCAGCGCTTCGACGATCAGTACACCAGGAAAGACCGGTTGCACGGGAAAGTGGCCAAGGAAAAGGGGTTCATTGATGGATACGTTCTTAATCGCTACGATGCGTTTGTGCGACTCGAACTCGGTAACCCTGTCGACCATCAGGAAGGGGTACCGATGGGGGAGATATTTCTGGATCTCTTTTATATCCATCTTACTTCTCGTTACGATTTTGCATCATCCGGTCTCTGTAGTTTTTTTTCTACGCGCTGCAGCCTTTTTAGTATGTTATCCAGTTTCTTAAAACCTACGGTGCTTCTCTTCCAATCATGGCTGGGTAACAGTCCCGTACCCGATGAATAACGACCGGGTTCCTTGATTGAATGACTTACCAGAGTCATGGCCGTGATCTCGACGTGATCGGTAATGTACAGATTATCGATAATCCCAACGGCACCACCCAGCAGGCAGTAGCTGCCTATGCTGGTGCTACCGGCAATGGCGGAGCATCCTGAAATCACCGTATGATCGCCGATGGTCGCGTTGTGTCCAACCTGAACCTGATTGTCCAGTTTCACTCCATTGCCAAGCACGGTATCGTTGAGCGCCCCGCGATCTATCGTGGTTCCCGCACCGATCTCTACATCATCCCCTATTTTGACACCATACACCTGTTGGATCTTTTGGAAACGGTGCTCCTCGGGATCGAAGGCAAAACCGAACCCATCGGCTCCGATCACAGCCCCGCTATGGATGATCCCGTTTTTCCCAATGGTCACCTGATGATAAAGGGTGACATTAGCCGACAGCCGCGTGCCAGAATCGATCTGGCATCCTTCACCGATAACACAACCAGGCCCAACGACGACTTCATCACCCAGACGGACATCATCAGCAATTACCACGTTTGCTCCGATGGTAACATTCTTGCCGATGTTCGCCGTAGCGCTGACACTTGCACCAGGGTGTATGGACTGATCCGGCTGTGGACGTGAATCGAAATAATGAGAGACCTTCGCCCACGCCAGTCGTGGATCTGGCGCGATCAGCACTGGCATGGTGCAGTCGCCACTGTGGTCATCCTCCATGACCACAGCCGATGCACGAGTCGTTTTCAGATACTTGCGAAATGAAGGACTAAACAGAAAGCTCAACTGGCCCGGTTTGGCATCTTTTAGACTGGCGATCCCGTCAACCCGGGTGGATTCATCACCCTTGAGTTCAATACCAAGATATCTGGCGATTTCACCAAGGGTGAAACCCTTCTCTTGAGACATAGCGGCCTATGACTGCAGACATACCAGATTATTGGCTCTTTTTTGCATCCAACGCATTTAGTTGTTCGGTAGCTTTGCGAGTGATGTCGTACAGTTCACTCGCGTAAACGACAGCTTCCCGAGCGACGACCACATCGTAATCATCACTGAGTACGATCGCTTTAATAGCATCCTGCATCTTCTGATTGAATCCAGCCAGGAGTTCCCGTTGACGTTCAACGATCTCCTTTTGATATTTCTGAGTCTTATATGTGAGGTCATTGGTGATTGACTCAATCTGCCGCTGCAATTTTCTCTGTTCTGGAGGGCTCATCACCTCACCATCTTTGCGTGCCTTCTCGAGCAGTGTCGTTCTTTCAGCATCGATGTCCCGGATTTCCTTTTGTTCACCCTTGAACTCCTCCTCTATCTGTGCCAATAACCTTTTCGCTTCAACTGACTGCAGAATCGCCTTCTGCGAGTCAACTACAGCGATCTTGATCTCAGCCAAGGCCACGGGTGTACTGCAAAGAGTTGCAGTCAGCAAAAAAAAGGTGAGAACTTGCTGGATCTTGTGCACTTTACATCTCCTCAGATACTGGAATTCATGATCTTGTCTTCTCAGGGCGCAGATACTTGCACACTCCTCGGTTTGATTCAATTGATTTGCGCGTTATCAGAACGTTCTGCCCAGCTCAAATTGAAAGGCCTCCGTATCATCGCCTCTCAGGTCATTGAAGGGAACCGACAGACTGAAACTGATTGGAGCAAATCCAGTAATCCAGGTGACAGCGATACCGGCTGAATAGCGGAGCGCTCGATAGTCAAAATCTTTGCAGAAGGTACTGACTTGGGGGCAATTGGTGTTAAAAACGTTGCCGGCATCCACAAACAAGACAGATTTCAGAGAACGTCGATCCTTTACGAAAGGCAGCGGAAACAGTATTTCCGCACTGCCTTCTATGAGTACATTCCCACCGATCGGATCCGGCTCCCGCAAGATATTGAATTCAGAGGGTGTGCTCTTTGGCCCAAGCGTGTTTTGTTCATATCCACGCACTGAACCCATTCCGCCACTGTAGAAATGTTTGTAAAAGGGATAGGTCTTGGTTTTCCCATAACTGGAACCAAATCCCAAGTCAGTGCGAAGCCGTAACGTAAATAGACGCGTCAGCGGGAAAAAAATCTGGCCGGTATATCTGAGTTGGAAAAACTCCAATGAACTGCCGGGGAGAGTCATTTCCAGTGAAACGGACTGTGAGCGACCACCCGATGGTAACAAGCCCCTGTTAAGGGCCGACATCTGATACGCACCGGTCACGGAAACCAGGTCAAAGTAACTCCCTTCGTTGCCCACAAACTCCGATATTTCCTGGGCGGGGAACAACCCCTCTTTTATGTGTGTGTTCTCATAACCTACACTAAAATTTATCCTCGATAGCTCACTGATGGGATAGCCGTAGTTGACCGCTCCACCAAATGAATCGGATGAAAAAGTAGCGATATTAAAGTCTCCGTAATCGCTTTGCCTGAAGAACATGGAGTAACCCCGGCTTACGCCGTCCACTGTGTAATAGGGATCGAAGAAGGAAAAATTGTAAGCTGTTTGAAAGTCACTACGATTTACACCCACATTTACACTGTTGCCTGAACCAAAAATATTGGTCTCCTGATATCCCAGACCCAGAATTAATCCTGTTCCCTGCGCATAGCCTAGGGTAGCCGAGATCGATCCGGACGGCTGCTCTTCAACCGAATACTCAACATCGATCTGGTCGTCGGTGCCGGGTACAGGCGGCGTTTCAACGTTGACTGCTTTGAAAAACCCCAACCTTTCCATGCGTACTTTTGAGCGTTCGATAGAAGCTGTCGACGCCCATCCACCTTCCATTTGGCGCATCTCGCGACGCAACACTGTGTCCTGTGTAACGGTGTTGCCACTGAAATTAATGCGTCTGACATAGGCTCTTCTGCCCGCATCCACAAAGAACTTAACCGTCAGCGTACTATCTTTACCATTAGGTACGGGTTCTCCGGTCGCACTGGCAAATGTGTAGCCGGCATTGCCCAGCGCTGTTTCTATCCTTTCCTCGGATGCCGTCATCCTTGCTCGAGAGAATACCTGCCCTTTTCTTACCACCAGGAGAGAATAAATGGAACCTTCCGGCACTTCATGTAATTCACCGGCGATCTCTACATCGCCGACGCTGAATCTGTCACCTTCGACAATATTGATCGTGATGTAAACATCTCGCTTGTCTGGCGTTATGGAAACCTGAGTGGACTCGATGCTGAAATTGACGTATCCCCGGTCTAAGTAATACGACTCCAGTGATTCCAGGTCTCCGGAAAGTTTCTCCTTCGAATACTTATCATCCTTGGTATAGAACGAAAACAAGGAGGGGAGTTTGAGCTCCAGTACTTCGCCGAGCTGTTCATCACTGAATAGTGTATTACCAACGATGTTAATGTGTCGTATCCCGGCGACTTCACCTTCGGTCACATCAATTTGGAGTTGTATCCGGTTGCGTTGCAGTTCCTCCACGGTAGTTTCAATCTTCGCACCGTAACGGCCCTGAGCGACATACTGCCTTTCCAGATCCTGTCTGATATGTTCGAGCGTGGACTGTTTGAAAATCTGCCCGCTTTCGAGACCGGACTGCTTCAACCCTTCCAGCAACGCTTCAGTCTCGATGGCCTTGTTTCCCTCTATCTGGAGATCGCTGATGGATGGTCGCTCGGATACACTGATTACCAGTATATCGCCATCTCTGCCGACTTTTACGTCCAGGAAGAAGCCGGTTTTGAATAACTCCCGAATCACCTGCCTTATGCTAATCTCGTCGGCCGTATCGCCGACATTCAGAGATACAGCACTGAATACAGTGCCTGCAGAAACTCTTTGTAATCCCTCCACTCTGATATCCAATACTTCAAACACGTCGGCACATGCCAATCTGGCCAGAGTCAGCAGCAGAAATAATGAGATTCGTTTGATTAACATATTAGGTGAACCAGGTTACCGAACGCTGCATCTTTGTTGATCACCAGGACTTCCTTGACTCGGCTAGAATCGCGCAAAATCGTTATAGAACGCCAATAACATGATGCTGACAATTAGAAATATGCCCACTTGCAGCCCCAACACCTGAATACGTTCCGGTGCCGGCTGTCCTCTGATCAATTCAATCAAGTAGTAAACCAGATGGCCACCATCGAGGATCGGTATCGGCATGAGATTTAGTACTCCCAGACTGATGCTTAACAAAGCTATGAAGCCAACATAAGACTCCAGCCCGGACTTGGCAGACGCATAGGCTACTTTGGCGATGGTAATGGGACCACTCAGATTACTGGGCGAAATTGCACCCATAATCATTTTCTTTACAGACACCAAGGTGAACACGGACATGCTCCAGGTTTCTCCCAAAGCCGGTAGCCAGGCTTTGTAGACGGGATAACTCACCTTCCTCTTCATATAATCGGGCATCTCGATCATATGAGTGGCTGCACCTATAAGTCCTATCTCTTTGCTATCGCGGATCGATCTTTCCGGTCTGAGCCGCAGGTAGACGATATCCCCCAGTCGTGACACTTTCAGGTCAAGGTCCTGCTCCGGGTTCTGCTGGATGATATCGACAAACTCCTCCCAGCTATCAACCGGGATACCGTTTATGGCCAGCACCCTATCATCCACCTCCAACCCGGATTGCAGGGCTCTACCCCCCTTGACCAGGCTTCCGATTACTGGCGGCACCGATGGCTGATGTAGAACCAGACCGAGATCGGAAGTTGGATAGGGGCTCTCTTCATCAGCAAGCCACTCCGTCACATCGATCCAGTGTTCTGATGTTTTCTCGGATTCCGGCGCTTTTACCGTGAATTGAATCGTACCTGTGTCACCAATTCTCTTGAACAACTCGAAATTGAGGTCCCTCCAGGTGGCGATTGATTTGCCACCTACGCTGATGATCTCCTCACCTTGAACAAATCCTGCGGCACCCGCTTTGCTGTCTTGGTCAATCTCACCCAGAAGTGGCACGATGCCGGTTACGCCGACTGTGAACACAAGCCAGTAACAGAGTATGGCGAGGAGAAAGTTAGCCAGCGGCCCGGCAGCGACCACCGCGATTCTTGAAAGTACAGGTTTACGATTGAAAGCCAGATGCAGTTCATCATCGGCCACGGGGCCTTCTCTCTCATCCAGCATCTTAACGTAGCCGCCGAGTGGTATCGCAGCGACTACAAACTCTGTACCGAAGTGTTCATTTGCCCTGGTACGGATCGGCTGATCATCCGGAGGCGGCATCATCTCGACCGGTGGCGAGCGATACGTGAAGAGCGGTTTTCCAAATCCGACCGAGAATCGGAGCACTTTGACACCACACAATCTAGCCACCCAAAAGTGACCGAATTCATGGATGGTCACCAATATGGATATGGTGACTATCAAAGCTAGAACTGTCTCAATAACTGCCATCTCTGCGATGCAATCCTGTAGCTACTGCGATCGATGCGCAGTCTCAATCATTCCCTGGGCCGAACGCCGGGTGATCCTGTCGATTTCCAGAATCTCTTCTATGCTGTGTGCTGCCGGAGTGTCCGACCGTTCAAGAACTGATTCAATAATAACTGGGATGTCCGTAAAGCAAATAAGTTCATCCAGATAAGCCTGCACAGCCACCTCGTTTGCAGCATTCAAAACGGTCGGCAGTGATCCACCGGCTGCCAGGACCTCCATGGCCAGCCGCAAACAGGGATATCTCTCCATATCCACCGATTCGAACAGTAGTTGTCCCAGGGCAGAGAAATCAAGACTCGCCACCCCGGAATCAATTCGATTCGGCCATGCCAACCCATGGGCGATCGGTGTACGCATATCAGGACTGCCCAACTGTGCCAGAATTGATCCGTCCTGATACTCAACCATTGAGTGGACGATGCTTTGCGGGTGGATAATGACCTCGATTCGGTCCATCTTTACATCGAAAAGCCAGTTTGCCTCAATCAACTCCAACCCTTTATTCATCATGGTTGCCGAATCGACCGAGATCTTCCTGCCCATCTTCCAGTTCGGGTGAGCGCAGGCCCTATCCGGCAGGACATACTTCAGTTGATCCAGAGGTTCCCTCAGCAGGGGTCCCCCCGATCCGGTCAGCAGAATCCGACGGATGTCCTTGGTTTTGAAACCGTCCGGCAGACACTGGAAGATTGCGTTGTGTTCGCTGTCAATGGGCAGCACTTCAGCCCCTGATTTCTTCACCGCGTCCATAAAGAGGGCGCCCGACATGACCAGCGCTTCCTTGTTGGCTAGAAGCACCCGTTTGCCACTTTCCACGGCCGCCAGCGTGGGCTTCAGCCCTGCTGCTCCCACAATTGCAGCCATCACGTAATCGCACTCGCTATGGGAAGCCACCTCCAGCAGACCTTCAAGACCACCCAGAACCGTGGTTTTAGCCCCCTGCTCCGCCATCAGTTCAGCCAACTGCAGGGCCGCATCGGTGTTTTGCAGGACAGCAAAGCGCGGTTCAAACTGGTGACATTGTTCGAGGAGCTGCTGGATGTTGGTATCTGCCGTCAGGGCAAACACCCCGTAAAGGTCATTGTGGCGGCCAATCACTTCCAACGTGTTGCGCCCGATTGATCCGGTAGATCCCAGTATGGTTACGTTTTTCCGCGATTCCGGCATCCTGCTACTTCCAGCCGATCAGAGTCAGTGACAAAGCATACACCGGACCGGCAGCCAAAAGACTGTCGATACGATCCAGAATACCGCCGTGACCTGGTAGTAGACCACTGCTGTCCTTAACACCCCTGTGACGTTTGAACATGCTTTCCGTCAGATCACCGAGCACGGACACCACCACGATGAATATGCACAGGAAGAAGAACAGTACCCACTGACTGCCGGTCAGCATCTCGTTTTCCCACCAGATGGCCAGCAAAGCAACAACTGCCGCCGTGCCCAGCCCGCCGTAGACACCTGCCCAGGACTTGCCGGGACTGACCCGAGGTGCAAGCTTTCTGTCGCCAAAAGCTCGGCCCGCGAAGTAGGCACCGACGTCGGCTCCCCAGATCAGAAACATGAGCAACAAGATCAGAAAGGTGCTTTTTTCATGTGTCTTCAACTGGATCAGACCGATCCAGGCCGGTACCAGCACAAGGAATCCTATGCACGAACGCTGCCAAACATTGCCCCAGAACTTAACGCCATCGGGATAACTGATCACCAGGACAAAGGCTACGCACCACCAGAAGAATCCGATCCACAGCAGCATCTCGGAACTCAAGAAATAGGCGCCGAACAACACCGGCAACATCAGTCCAGCGTAGAAAACCCTGTGTATGGGTGCCAAACCACATAGATCAGCAAACTCCCATGCACCGACGACGATAAAGAGTCCCACGAACAGTGCAAAATAAAGATCTGACAACAGGAAAATACCGGCGATGACGATGGGCGCTAATATCAGTGCTGTGACAATTCGCTGTTTGAGCAATTCACCTAGTCCGGTTTGTACTGCTAGTTTTCCATCAGATCGGTTTCTTTCGCCGCTAGTACCTTGTCAACGTCAGCAACCTTCTCATCAGTGAGTTTTTGAATCATCTCCAAACCAAGCTTTTCTTCATCTTCACTGATATCTTTATCCTTGAGGAGCTCTTTCAAATCAGAGTTGGCATCTCTCCTGATATTCCGTAGCGCAACTCTGGCATTTTCTGCCTCATGTCGCGCTACACGAGTCAGGTCTTTGCGATTTTCTTCAGTTAATGCCGGCATAGGAAGACGTACGTTATCGCTGCTGGCAGACGGTGTCAGTCCAAGGTCCGATTTGAGAATCGCCTTCTCCACAGCCGGAATCAGAGACTTTTCCCACGGGGTAATCACCAACGATCGTGCCTCTTCGACCGTTATGTTGGCAACCTGCTTGAGAGGGGTGTCGGTACCATAGTAGGGCACCAGAATGGTGTCCAGCAAACTCGGATGAGCCCTGCCCGTTCTGATCTTGGCGAAAGTGGCCTCCAGCGAAGCCAGTGTCTTGTCCATGCGGACCGCTGTATCTTCCCGTAGTTCGTTTATCACTATACCGTCCCCGCTAGTGACCATCCAGATTGAGAGTCCGTGCTTCGGGTGCCTGCCTCAAGTTTTGATTTGACTGCCAACACCTGACCATTGAGAGTCCGTGCTTCGGATGCCTGCCTCAAGTCGTGATCTTACTGCTAACACCTAACCATTGAGAGTCCGTGCTTCGGGTGCCTGCCTCAAGTCGTGATTTTACTGCTAACACTTGATCTATGCTTGACCTTTTAAGCCACCTTGACACTACTCTGGACAGGCACTGGTTAGCTGAAGCTAGAATCCTGCTTCAAGTGACGGCGGAACTCTTAAGCTAACTGACGCGACGGGTAGCCTTTATTCTAACTCTCTATTAGGGTCCCTACGTCCTCTCCCACCACCAGTTTGCGGAGCGCGCCAGCTTCGCTCATAGCAAACACTCGCACCGGGAGACCGTGATCTCTGGCCAGACAAATAGCGGTCAAGTCCATCACTCCAAGCTGTTGCTCAAGCACTTCTGTATAAGTCAGGGACTCAAACCTTCTGGCATCAGGATAAACCATCGGGTCGGCGGAATAAACTCCATCTACTTGGGTTGCCTTAAGAACGATATCGGCATCAATTTCAATTGCACGCAGACAGGCAGCCGAATCGGTTGTGAAGAACGGGTTCCCTGTTCCGGCCGTGAAGATCACAACGTCACCACCGCCAAGACGATTGATGGCGTGATTCCTATCGAAACAATCTGCGATGCCGTTTAGGGGAATGGCTGACATGACCACGGTGGCGATACTGGCCCTGCGTAGGGCATCCGCCATGGCCAGAGCGTTCATGACGGTGGCAAGCATACCCATGTGGTCACCAGTGACCCGGTTCATGCCTGCTGCCTGCAGCGTTGCACCACGAAACAGATTGCCACCACCGATGACCAGTCCTACTTCCACACCGAGGTCGGTAACCTGTTCTATCTCAGCGGCCATTCGATCGAGCTGCCTCGGATCGATTCCTGAGCTTGCTTCACCGCTCAGGGCTTCACCACTGAGTTTAAGGAGTATCCGCTGGTACTTGGTTGAACCCTTGGCTGACCCTGTCGCTGACATAGCATCATCCCGATGAATGAAAACCTATACCGTTCTGTTAGGTTATTCGCGCCGTGATGTCGTGGTCATTGGTACGTTGTTTCGACTTTGGGTGAGCAACATCACCTTCTTCGATCTACAAGCCTTCACCTACCTCAAAGCGCATAAAGCTGGCAATCGAGGAATCGGCCGCCTTCAAGAGTGCCCCGATCTTCTGGTCCGGGTCCTTTACGAAGGGTTGATCCAGCAGGCTGATCTCAGACAGATATTTTCGAATACGCCCCTCGACCATTTTCGCGACTATTTCAGGGGGTTTACCACTCGCTTCCGCCTGAGCGACATAGATCTCTCTTTCTCTTGCTACGGTCTCTTCAGGTGCATCTTCCGGGTTCACCACCATCGGATTGGTGGCAGCTATATGCATAGCGATGTCTTTACCCAGCACTTGATCGCCGCCTTGCAGTACGACCAGTACCGCTATCTTGCCGTTGTGTACATACTCCGCGATCTGGCCACTGTCGGTGGTGACTGTCTCGACACGGCGAATACTTGTATTCTCACCGATCTTCTGAACCAGCACCTGCCGCTCCTTCTCAAGGCCGGCAGCCAAAAGTTTGTCGATATCGGTTTCCTGGCTGGCAAAGACCTGTGCCGTAACTGTCTCGACGAAGTTGCTAAAATCCTCGTGCCGGGCAGCAAAATCCGTCTCACAGTTGACTTCCACCATCGCCGCGGATTGTCGATCATCCGACACCATCACTTTGACCAGTCCATCGGTGGCCGTTCTGCCAGCTTTCTTGGCTGCCTTCAGACCACTATTCTTGCGCAGCAATGCGATCGCATCATCTATATCGCCTTCAGATTCTTGCAGTGCTTTCTTGCAGTCCATCATGCCAATGCCGGTTCGATCGCGCAGGTCCTTTACCAAAGATGCAGTTATCGCAGCCATTTTGTCTCCTCACTCCAAATCATTAGTTTCTTCATTTGCCATTGTGTCCAGCCGACAGACTGTTCCCGTAGTGGGCGACGTAGGTGCCGGGGATTGTGCAGGTGAATCCTGATGCATCCCCACAAGCAACCTAGTCTTTGTCTGCTGTATTCTCTGTATCAGTGGCTGGGGGCGTGCCCGCTTCGGTCGCCTTAGCAGCTTCCACTGCGGCAGCGTCCACTGCGGCAGCGTCCACGGGGGCAGTTTCCGGTTCAGGTTCCTGGGCAACCTCCGGTTCAGGTTCCTGGGCGGCGTCCACTGGGACGGCTTCCACTTCGGCTTCCTGGTTAGCTGCCGGGTCAGATTCTTTGGCAGCTACCGGTTCAGATTCTTTGGCAGCTTCCGGTTCAGATTCTTCGGCAGCTTCCGGTTCAGATGCTTGGGCGGCTTCCGGTTCAGATGCTTGGGCGGCTTCCGGTTCAGATGCTTGGGCGGCTTCCGGTTCAGCTATTTCTACAAAGTCCTCTGCCGACATTTCGCCTTCAGCTTCGCTACGACCTTCCATCACGGCGTCAGCCACCCCTTCGACAAATAATCGGATCGATCGGATCGCATCATCATTGCCTGGGATGATGTAATCGACACCGTCCGGATCGGAGTTGGAGTCCACAATTCCAACCACCGGAATCCCGAGCTTGTTCGCCTCGCAAATAGCGATACGCTCATGATCCACGTCGATGACAAAAAGAATATCGGGGAGTCCCCCCATATCCTTGATACCACCGAGGCTCCGTTCCAGTTTGTCCAGGTTTCTGCGCCGTGAAAGCGCTTCCTTCTTGGTTAGCTTCTCAAAAGTGCCATCGGTACTTTGAACTTCCAGTTCTCGCAATCGACGGATGGATTGCCTGATGGTCTTGTAGTTGGTCAACATGCCACCCAGCCAGCGCTTGTCGACATAGGGCATACCACAATTCTCGGCGTGCTCCTTGATGACTTTACCAACAGAACGTTTCGTCCCCACAAACAGTATTTTGTTTCTGCGAGAGGCAAGGTTCTTTACAACTGCTAATGATTCCTCAAAAGCAGCCAGCGTATACTCAAGATTGATGATATGAATGTTATTGCGGGAACCGAACAGGAATGGATCCATCTTGGGATTCCAATACCTTGTCTGATGGCCGAAATGAACACCCGCTTCCAGCAGGTCACGCATGGATACGTTAGACATTTTGAACTCCGATCGTTAGGGTTATGCCTCCATGCATCCCATGATTCAACCCCTTTCGAGGCACCCAAAATCATGTGTCGATGCATGTGTGATTTCAATAATTTGAATTTTGGTCGTCTGATACCGAAAAGCGCGCGCTTTATACCATAAATCAGCCCCCATAACCAAACATTTACAAGACAGCTGTGGTCTGCTAAAAACACTTCCTCTCTTACGCCGGTCCGGTTATGCAGCCCGGCCAGCCCAACGCTGAGAAATCTCAGATCTGCTATAGTTCGCGTTTTCAATGAAGATACCGAGTTCCATGAGCACGAGAATCAAATCTCCAGAAGAGATCGAAAAAATGAAAGTGGCCGGAAAACTGGCTGCCGAGCAGTTGGAGATGATTCATGCCTACATAGAGCCGGGCATCAGTACCGGAGAGCTGGATAGAATCTGTCATGAATACACTGTGCAGGTTCAAAACGCCATTCCGGCACCGCTGAATTACAAGGGCTTCCCAAAATCCATATGCACTTCGGTCAATCACGTGGTGTGCCATGGAATTCCCAGCGACAAGAAGATACTCAAGAACGGCGACATCGTAAACGTCGACATCACGGTCATCAAAGATGGCTATCACGGCGACACCAGCCAAACGTTCCTGGTGGGTAAATGCAGTGTTCTGGCGGAACGTCTGGTTAGAGTCACGCAGGAGTGTCTCTACAAAGGTATCGCTGCGGTGAAACCCGGCAACTCGCTGGGAGATATTGGCCACGCCATCCAGATACACGCAGAGAAGAACCAATATTCGATCGTGCGCGAATACTGTGGCCACGGAACCGGCGCTATCTTTCATGAGGAACCCCAGGTTTTACACTATGGTAATCCCGGCACCGGCTTGATACTGGAAGCAGGCATGACCTTTACCATCGAACCGATGATCAACGCCGGTAAGCGCCACGTGAGGCTGCTGCCAGACCAGTGGACCGTAGTGACCAAAGATCACAAACTGACTGCTCAATGGGAGCACACGATCCTGGTCACTGAGACCGGTTTCAAAATTCTGACTCTGCGCGCCGATGAGACAATTACACGGTGCTCCTGATGTCTGTCAGATACACGCAAGGCCCTGCAAGGCTTCGACTCGAACCGCGTGAGAGTTCAACATGAACCGTGCACTGCCAACCACCGACCTCGTGGATCGCAAGCAGCTTGAAATTCGGCTGGTAAATCGCTCGCGCATGATCCCTGTTTTGAAGGCTGAATTGAAATCTGCCGAGCGCACCTTGGCAGATCGATTCTATGCGGGCGCTTCGGTAGAGCAATTGGTACGCGAACGGGCGGTCTTTATGGATCAGATTCTCAATCTGACCTGGCATCGATTTAACTGGAACCAGAACATCAGCAGCTGGAGAAAAACCAGAATCAGCCTGTTAGCAGTTGGTGGCTATGGGCGCCGTGAACTGCACCCTCACTCCGACATCGACCTGTTGATACTTCTGGAACGAAACACCTACACACTGCACAAGCAGAACATTCAGAATTTTCTGACACTGTTATGGGATATCGGGCTGGAAGTGGGACACAGTGTCAGATCCATTAACGAATGCAAAATCCAGTGCAAATCCGATGTCACCATTATGACTGCCTTGATGGAAAGCCGCACAATTGCAGGCAGTGATGAACTCAGACTGAAAATGTCGAAAAGAATCAGCCGGCGCAAGATTTGGTCTAGTGAGAAATTCTATAGAGCCAAGATCGCAGAACAAGCGAAACGGGACGAAAAGTACGATGAGACCGTATACAACCTGGAACCAAACGTAAAGAGTTCCCCGGGCGGTTTGAGAGACATCCACATGGTGGTGTGGGTGGCGAAGCGGAGATTTGATGCCGAAGGCCTGGACGATCTGATGCAGCACGGTTTTCTCACCAGATCTGAAAGTGAATTGCTCTCGAGAGGCAGAGCGTTCCTGTGGAAGATTCGATATGGGCTGCACATTTTATCGGGACGCGCAGATGATCGGTTGTCCTTCGAGTCGCAGCGCAGACTCGCGGAACTGTTTGGCTATAAGGACCGCGACGATCTGCTGGCGGTGGAGCAGTTCATGCAGGACTGCTATCGTACATGCCTGAGTCTACGCGGGCTTACCAGTCTGCTATTGCAGCATTTCGAAGAAGAGATTCTGCGGGAAGGTGAACGGGCAGTCATCAAACCGCTCAACCAACGATTTCGAATTCACAACGATTATATTGAGGTCGTTGCAGACGATATATTCAGGTCCTTTCCACCAGCGTTGATCGAACTGTTCGTGCTGATGGGGAACCATGAAAGTATCGAGGGCGTAAGATCTTCAACGATTAGACTGGTGAGAAATCACATCTATCTTATCGATGACAAGTTCAGAGCGGATCCCAAATCTACCGCTCTGTTCATGGAATTGCTGAAATCGCCTCACAAGCTTTCGTTCCATATGAGGAGAATGAAGCGATATGGCATCCTGGGTGCCTATCTGCCGGAATTCGGTCGGATAATCGGCCAAATGCAATTTGACCTGTTCCACATCTACACGGTAGATGAACACACCATGCAGGTGATACGCAATCTTCGGCTTTTCCGGTACAAGGACAATCAACAAAGATTCCCGGTGGCTGCCCATATCATTCCCAGATTGCCCAAGATAGAACTCCTCTATATCGCTGCTCTCTATCACGACATAGGCAAGGGTAAAGGAGGCGATCACTCGAAATGGGGATCAACGTGTGTCGCTGAATTCTGTCAGCAACACAATCTGGGAAAGTGGGACAGTAACCTGGTTGGCTGGCTGGTGCTGAATCACCTGGTCATGTCGGTCACAGCACAGAAGAAAGACATATCAGACCCGGAGATCGTAAGAGAATTTGCCCTTCTTGTGCAGGATCAGGTCAGACTGGACTATCTGTACACGCTGACCGTAGCCGACATCACGGCTACCAACCCCGTCATCTGGACCACGTGGAAAGCGGCCTTACTGAGGCAGCTCTATCTTGACACCAAACGCGTGTTGCGACGGGGATTGGAATACTACGTCGACAAATCTGAATACATCGCCGATGCTCAGACAGCCGTCATCGATCGGCTAACGTCCAAAGGCATCACAGAACACGAGATTTTGGCCTTGTGGGACAACATCGGCGATGAATATTTCATCCGCGAGTCACTTGCCGACATCGTTTGGCATACCGAGGCCATTCTCAAACACTCGTTGGATTCAGGACCGCTGGTTCTCATCAAAGATCGTTACTACCAACAGGGAGAAGAGGGCGCGACACAGATATTCATGCATGCACGCAACAGAGATTATCTGTTTGCTGCCACAGTAACCGCTTTGGATCAGTTGAATTTGGGTGTCCAGGAAGCCAGAATCATTACCTCTGCAGGTGATCTTGTCTTCAACACCTTCGTCGTGCTGGACGTGGATGGTCAGCCTGTTGGCGAAAATCAGGAGAGAATTGCCAAGATTCTGGCAATTCTCAAAGAGCACCTGAGCTATCCTGAGGAATACTCCAATCTGGTGAAGAGGAGGACCTCCAGGTCATTGAAACAGTTCAATGTGCAAACCCACGTTACAATCAGCAATGACATCGTTACACAACAGACTGTACTCGAAATCGCCACACCAGACAGAGCGGGACTGTTAGCACTTCTGGGGCGTATATTTGTCGAGTTCGAAATAGTTCTGCTGAACGCTAAGATCACCACGCTGGGCGATAGAGTTGAAGATGTGTTTTTCATCTGTGACAAGAACAAAAGTCCGATTGGTGATTCTGAACTCTGTAACAATCTCAAACGGGCAGTGATCTCAGAATTGGATGATCATGCCAATAGTTAGTGTCCATCCAGAAATAGGTGTTTTTGGCGAAATCAATGCGACAGGGTAGAAATGTTTGCTGCAAAAAAGGATAATTTGAGTGGGCCGCATTCGGATGGGCACCCGAAGTACGGACTTTAGATACGGATGGGCACTAGTTAGTCGCCCAGTAGCCAGTGTATGAACACCCTGCTTGAGAAACTATACCCTTACCCATTCGAGCGGCTAAACCAGTTGCTTGCTGATCTGTCGCCGCCCCATTCTCTCAGCAACATTCCTCTGTCTCTGGGTGAACCACAACACCCTGCACCACAATTCATAATCGATCAGTTCAGCGATCACACAATGTTGAAGCAGGCATTCGGTACATATCCTGCGACCAAAGGCATGCTGGAACTAAAACAAGCCATCGCTCACTGGCTGGCCAACCGTTTCAATCTTGAGGAAGATTCCATCGACGCCGAAACGCAAGTACTGCCCGTCAATGGAACCAGAGAAGCACTGTTCGCGTTTGCACAGGCTGTGATAGAACGAAGTAACGACCCTGCAGTCCTGCTGCCGAACCCCTTCTACCAGATTTATGAAGGGGCAGCAATCCTTGCCGGTGCAAAGCCTGTCTATCTCAACTGTGTTGACGACAACGGATTCTTGCCGGACTTTTCCAATGTCCCGGAAGAGACCTGGCTAAGATGTCAATTGCTCTACCTGTGCACTCCAGCCAATCCCAGTGGATCAGTGATCGACCTCACGACTTTGCAGGAATTGATCGTGCTGGCCGACCGCTATGATTTCGTGATTGCGTCAGATGAGTGCTACTCAGAGATATACATGCATGAAGCGCAGCCACCAGTTGGCTTGCTGGAAGCTTGCAGCAGCATCGGCAGGCACAGTTATGGTCGTTGCCTTGTGTTCAACAGTCTTTCCAAACGGTCGAATCTGCCGGGACTACGGTCGGGATTCGTTGCCGGTGACAGGAAATTAGTGGCGCAGTTTCTCCTTTACAGGACCTATCACGGTTCAGCCATGCCAATACAAAATCAAACCGCCAGCATGCTGGCTTGGCGCGACGAAGAGCACGTGATTCAAAACCGCGCCAACTACGTCGCGAAATTCGACGCCGTCCTGGATATCATGGGCGACCGTCTGGATGTACAACGACCCGAGGCAGGATTCTATCTATGGCCGAGGATCTCGATGGCCGATGAGGAATTTTCCAGACAGTTATTTCAGCGGCAGAATGTTACCGTTCTGCCAGGCAGCTACCTGTCACGACAGGTGGACGGAATCAATCCAGGCAGTCATCGACTAAGAATGGCTCTAGTTGCACCGTTAGACAGGTGTACTGAAGCTGCCTCTCGCTTGGTGGAGTTTCTGGAATTCACGCGGTCAGAATATGCTTAAGAGAATGAAATATGACAGATAACGCATTCTACAGTTTCGCATTCGGCGTTGGCACCAAGAATCGTAAAGGCGAGTGGCTGGAGGTGTATTACCCGCAGCCCCTGTTTCAGCCGAAGGCCGCCCTGGTGGAAATCATCGGCGCGGCAATCGGGTACCAAGGAGGAAACGAATCTATCGAGCTAGACTCGGCTGCGCTGTCAAAGCTCACGCCGCTGTTACAGGACGAACGGCAGCAGACAATTCTGACCGCCATGACATCCAGCGACCAACCGAGAGTGATTACCTTTATCGAGGAGGACAGGGAGCTAACATCCACACCTGAGACCTATCTGAAGCTGCATCTTCTCTCCCATCGATTCGTTAAACCAAACCAACAGAATCTGGATGGCATCTATGCACTGCTTGCCAACGTTGCCTGGACCGACCGTGGCGCCGTGGACCTGGATGAATTATTCGAGATTCAACTGCAGGCCCGAATGAGAGGGGAAGTCCTGGAGGTGGCGTCAGTAGACAAGTTCCCCAAGATGACCAACTACGTCGTTCCAACAGGTGTGAGAATTGCGCACTCGGCAAGAGTGCGTCTGGGTGCCTATCTGGGAGATGGAACTACGGTAATGCATGAGGGATTCGTCAATTTTAATGCTGCTGCCATCGGGCCGGGGATGATCGAAGGCCGCATATCGCAGGGAGTCACCATCGAAGCCGGCAGCGACCTTGGTGGCAGCGCCAGTACCGCAGGGACTCTCTCAGGGGGTGGTAACATCGTTTTGACGATCGGCAAGGACTGTCTCATCAGCGCAAATGCCGGCACCGGCATTCCGCTCGGCGACCGATGCACCATCGAAGCTGGACTATACGTGACGCCGGGCACCCTGGTGCAGGTAATCGATGAAGACAAGAATCCCGTTAAAGTAGTTAAAGCCAGAGAACTGGCGGGGCAGTCGGATATGCTGTTCATTCGTAACTCGCAAACGGGCACCGTAGAATGCCGGACCAACAAAAGGGCTATCAGCCTGAACGAAGCGTTGCATGCACACAATTGAGAACTAGCCGTCCCAATTAGCGCAGGCGGGACAAGAGATTCTATATGGGAGGACTATCGTCGACTCTGGAACTGGCACAGAAACTCATTGGCATCCCATCAATTTCTCCCGATGATGGTGGCTGCCAACAGCTCTTGACGGCGCAGTTGGAAGAGCTGGGATTTGAGATCGAGCACCTCCCCTATGGTGATGTCAGCAATTTCTGGGCCACTCGCGGCGACGCTTCACCCCTCTTTGTGTTCGCTGGCCACACAGACGTGGTTCCGTCCGGTCTCCTGGACGATTGGATAGATCCACCTTTTCTCCCCACCATAAAGGATGGATTTCTATACGGCAGAGGCGCAGCCGATATGAAAGGCAGTCTCGCCGCCATGGTCACTGCAGTGGCGGATTTTGTGGCGTCCAATCCGCATCACAAGGGCAGCATCGGCTTCTTGATCACCAGCGATGAGGAAGCAGATGCCGTCGACGGTACAGTCAAAGTGGTGCGTGAACTAAAACGACGCGGCGTACAGATAACCTGGTGCCTCGTTGGTGAACCCAGTAGCGAAACCACTCTCGGTGATACCGTGAAGATCGGTCGTAGGGGTTCGCTAAACGGTCGAGCGTTCATCAAAGGCACCCAGGGACACGTAGCGTACCCGGCGCTCGCCGACAATCCTATTCACAAGTCTCTGGCAGCACTGGCTGAACTGGTCAGCAGGGAGTGGGACGGTGGCGATCAGACTTTCCCACCAACCAGTTTGCAGATCTCGAGCCTGCATGCCGGCAGCGGAGCCGTAAACGTCATACCGGGTTCGCTGGAAGTTCTCTTTAACTTCAGGTATTCACCTCAATCCAGCGTGGAATCCCTGCAGCAAGGCTGCCAGCAAATATTCGATGGGCATGGGCTTGACTATTCCCTTGAGTGGAATCTCTCCGGAGAGCCTTTCCTCACTTCGCCGGGCCAGCTTATCACTGCTGTAGAACAGAGCATTCAAAAGGTGACCGGCGGCGCTACGGCACTATCCACGTCCGGCGGGACATCGGATGGTCGATTCATCTCGCCCACCGGCGCCGAAGTGGTGGAGTTGGGCCCCGTCAATCAGACCATTCACAAGGCGAACGAATGTGTAAGCGTAAATGAACTCGATCAACTCGCCGAAATCTACGGGACAGTCCTGGAGGTACTACTGACGTAATGCTTACATTGGCCTCACGAGGATTGCTATGAATGGAAAAGCCAAGCCAGTCTATGCCGATATCGAGATCTATCTGCTCAGTAAAGGACTAAGCGATATCGTCGAGTGGTTGAAGAAAAGATTCGTTTTGTTACTGCCGGACACAGAGGCGAAGGGCAATTCAACCACTCATCACTTGCTGGCTAAAACAGACACTGCAACCATCAGGATCATCATCGTTGAGAAGGTCCTGGATGGTTACAGCAGTGTCCTCTTCGATTCCCCCAACACCCCTTGGGAATCGGACCTCGATTGCGCGCGCGATGCATTCCGTCATCTCCGGGTGGAAGTCAGATGCTGTGCCGGATCATGGTCACCGGAACAGAATCCGGATGAGTGGCTGAGCATTTGTCAGGAGGGTGAATCTGTCATAACCTGGTGAAATGACCTGCTTCCTAGATCACGGAAGCTCACCAAGTGATCACGGAAGCTCACCAAGTGATAAGTATTCAAATGAGTCACTTCAAAACATATCTCGCTGTCGGAACTGTCACCTTCGTACTTTTTGTGGTTCTCTTTGCGCCGGCGCGAATCATCTGGCAAGCATTCGGGGATGAGTACGCGGCCCCGCTGGTCTCCTTGTCCAGAATTGAAGGCACTGTCTGGCGCGGTTCTGCCATCTTGGACGGGGAGTTCCTGAAACCTGGAAAGGTAGCATGGCAGATCAAGCCGCTCGACCTGATGACGGGCCAGCTCAAGACCCATCTGAATATAGACGGCTCCTTCCATCAGTTGACGACGGTTGTTTCAGTTGCATCCAATTATCTGCAGATCAGCGAGCTATCAGGAATCATCCAGGCAGGGGCGGTCAATCCGGTAATACACAAGTACGGCCTTCAGGTGTCCGGTAGCCTGGATCTGCATGATTTGGCATTCCACATACAAGACAATTGGATTGAGCAGTTGAGTGGGGATCTTGAATGGTCGGGCGGCGCAGTTAGATACTCCACCTATCGCACCACCGATTTATATGAACTGCCACCGTTAATCGGTGACCTGGCGCTGCAATCATCCGAGGTTACTCTGCAGATAAAAGAGAAAGATAAGCAACTTCCCGTACTGGCTGTTCGGCTTGACCGAAACGGTTGGGGGAAGGTTGTCCTCAGAGGTCGCCTATTCGACCTGGCTGCCCAGCCGTGGCCGATCCCGGGCGCACCCGACGATGTTGTACTGGAGGTAGAGGAGAAGATATGGTGACGACCCCAATCAGCTTGGAGGGCACACAGATGCCTGTTTACATGGAATATAACGGTGTTCCCTGTTAAGGTAAATGATCACGTCCGGTAGAGATCTCCTGTGCATCTATTCTTGGATCTTTTTTCAAAACACAGCCAAAATCTAGCAAGAATGACTATGTTTCTGTTGGTCGTGCTGATTACTCTCTCCATCGCCGATACAGCACTGTTTGGCATCGACAATCTAACGGAATCTCCCATCGAACCGCCAGATCCGGTCGAACAGGGTCAATCTCGAACGCCAAGCAACACGAAAAAGACCAGCATTGCGGATTTCAATCTATTTGGTGTTGTCGAGCAGAAAAATATCTCACCGGATCTGGATGCACCCGAGACCAAGCTGAACCTTGAATTGAAGGGCGTGTTTACCGCCAAAAACCAGGCTGAATCGACTGCCATAGTGTCAGAGTCCAACAAGACAGGTGAACTCTACCGTATCGGTGACCGGCTGCCCGGCAATGCTATTCTCTCTGCCGTCCACGATGATCACATCCTGTTTAAACGTGGTTCCCGCTATGAAAAGTTGAGATTTAGCGAAGACGCGTTTCAGTCAACAGCCATCGAAGCAGCGACCAGCGAGCGACCAGCGACAAAGCCCCAGCGCAGGGACAGAAGAAGCAGCCAAAAGCTGAGAGAGTCGAGGTTACAAAGGGCGCGCCAAAAACAGGCAGAGAGCAGACAAAGAAGTAGCAGCAGCGCGACTCAGCAGAGATCCATCAGCGACGTCGTCAGTTCCTACCGAGAGAGGATCGACAGTGACCCCGAGTCGGTGCTGAGGGAACTCGGCATTGAATCAGTCTCTGCAGGTGAAACCAGCGGTTATCGGGTGGGCAATCAGATATCTCAGCAACAGCTTCTGCAGGCAGGTTTGCAGGGCGGGGATATAATTCTGTCCGTTAACGGTCGGCCTGTGGGTGATGTCATGCAGGACAGATCCATGGTGGATCAGGCAATGGCGGCGGGTCGCGTCAGAGTTGAAATTCAAAGACAAGAACGGCGGTTTTTTATCACCGTGCCAATCCGTTAGATCAGTGGACAGTAAACAACCAACATCCGTTAGGCCGATATCTAATCAATTGGGTTCTCGAGCAAATTAAAGTAACATCTCCCTGTCACTATTCAGCCTGGTTATTGAGTTAACCAGCTTTCGATTACATACAGAGTGAGTCGGTTCTGTGAAGCAAACAACAAGTAGGTTACTGCTGCAAACCAAGCAAATATTGGTGTCTGTTTTCCTTCTGAGCCTGTCACTTCATCTTCAGGCAGAAGAGCAGACATGGAAGGTTAACATGAAGAACTCCGATATTAAGGAGTTCATTACCTGGATCTCAACTGTCACCGGCAAGAGTTTCGTAGTCGACCCTCGAGTCAAAGGTAAAGTCACGGTTATCTCCAATACTTCTCTCGACATCGATGCAACCTATGAACTGTTTCTGAGTGTCCTGCGTGTGCATGGCTACGCGGCCGTCCCGGCAGGCGATGTGGTCAAGATCATCCAACAGGTTCTGGCAAAACAGAGCGGAAACACCATGGATTTCTCCTCAGAACGGGCGTCTGAAGAATTGATCACGAGAGTGATTCCGGTAAAGAATGCATCGGCAGTCGAACTCGTTAAGGTAATCAGACCCATGATTCCACAATATAGCTTTATTTCCGGACTCGCTTCACCCAATGTGCTCATCATCAGCGACCACGCTTCAAACATTCTCAGATTGATCGACATTGTCGACAGAATCGACGTTGCCGATACATCCAGGCTCGCAATCGTGCAGCTCAAGGAAGCATGGGTAGAAGATATGGTTGCACTGCTGGAAAAGATTGCCCCTGAACAGATCGGCAAAGGGGCAAAAGGTCCAAACAGAGTCACAGTAGTTGCCAGTGAACGAACAAATAGTCTGGTATTCAAGGGCGAGAGCTCGACGCTTGAAAAAATGCAGGCCCTGGTTGAACAATTGGATCAACCTGCTACACGCACGGGCACCACCCAGGTGATTCGCCTCGCCCATGCAGATGCCACAGACATGGCTGAATTGCTCAAGAACTTGGTTACGGACACGACCAAAGCACCGAAAGCAGCGGGCGCACAGGATGACGCTGTTAACATCCAAGCGGATGAGGGATTGAATGCGTTGGTGATCCGTGCCAATCCGACCTCGATGGCTGAGATAAAAAGCATTGTTCAGCAACTGGACGTCCGACGGTTGCAGGTACTGATCGAGTCGGCAATCGTTGAAGTTACCATCAATTTTGAAAAACAGTTGGGGTCTGAATTGATCGTCGGTGATACATCATCTTCGTCACTACCTTTAGGTATCACAGCGCCATCGGGCATTCTGGCATCACTTCTTCAATCGTTGGCAGTGGATCCCACTTTAACAACGGCACCCCCCTTGGGCGACGCTCCTCTTTTTGCCGCAGGAAAAACCAATGCTGACGGTATCAACTTTGCCTTGATTATTCGTGCCCTGTCACTGAATTCTGATGTCAATCTGCTGTCAACGCCAAGCATAATGACAATGGACAACCAGGAAGCAAAAATCGTCATAGGTCAGACCGTGCCTTTCAGGACCGGATCGACGGTTACCGGCAGTCAGGGCGCCAACAACCCCTTTACCACCATATCGAGGGAAGATGTGGGCTTGACGCTCACGGTTACGCCTCACATCCACGACGGTGACCTGGTTCGACTGGAGGTCTCGCAGGAGATCTCTGAAGTGGATGATCTACAGAACATTGGTGCAGAGGCCGCCGCCGATATTATCACCAACCAGCGTACGCTCGAAACAACCATCCTGGCTGACAACGGCGAAGTCATCGTCTTAGGAGGCCTGATGCGAGATAAGGTGACTAACAGTAATACTAAGGTTCCATTGTTAGGTGATATACCTTTTCTGGGTAGACTATTTAGGAGCACTGCAGAAAAGTATGAGAAGCAAAATCTGCTCATATTCCTCAGACCAACCGTCCTTGCCTCCAAGGAGGACTCAGCCAAAATCAATGAGAGGAAGTTTACCGGTGTATGGGAGGTCGTCATTGAAGGTGTCGATCCCAAAGAAGTCATCGACGGTCTTTTTGATGGTGAACGACCATAGAAGAGATTCCCTGAGAAAAAATGAAGACGTACGGGATAGACTCGTTACAGACGCGTTTCTCGTTTACGAAGGTAAAAGAACTCCACTACCATGTCCTGAGAAAACTACTCCTGGCATGGGTTGGACCACAGATAATAGGGGATGATGTCGAACGGCTTGGTCTTGAGTTATCCAAGCCCGTCTGCTACGTACTCCCCAACCGTTCCCTGACAGATTTGCTGGTTGTCGACGACTCCTGCGAAAAAGCTGATCTACCACGGCCCCACGATGCGATGACCAACGGTTTCGAGCAGGAGGGGCGCTCTTTCTTCTTCCTTGCCCACACGGAAGGGCGTTTATTCAAAAGAAAAAGTTCAAGGCACCATTCACCAAGACTGCTACGCATAGTGGAAACACTCACTGCTAATCGGACTATGGATGTGCAGCTGGTCCCCGTGTCCCTTTTCTGGGGACATGCCCCGGAGCGGGAAAAATCACTGTTCAAGCTTGTCCTCTCAGATAACTGGTCAGTCACCAGTGGCTTCAAACGGATGCTGGCGCTGATTTTTCAACACAACCATATCGTCGTCCAATACAGCAGACCGATTTCACTACGCGCACTCTTCGACGGCGAGAAAGATGAGAGAAGAAGAGTCAGAAAACTCTCCCGGATTCTGCGGGTTCACTACCGGCGTCAAAAGCAGGCCATTCTCGGGCCGGACCTGTCCCACCGCCGCACCTTACTGGATTCGCTTCTAAGCAGCACATCTGTACGTGCCGCTATCCTTGAAGAAGCCAAGCTGCAAAACAAGCCTCTGTCGAAGATTGAAACAACAGCGCGCCGCTATGCTGAGGAGATCGCTGCTCACCAGTCGTATCGCGTGATCCGTTTTCTCTGTCTGCTACTGACATGGTTCTGGCACAAACTCTATAACGGCATCGTTGTGGAGAATGTCGAACGGGTTCAGGAACTGGCCCTGGGAAACGAGATCGTCTATGTGCCTTGTCACAGAAGTCACGTGGACTACCTGCTGCTTTCCTATGTCCTTTACATGAACGGGCTAACGCCGCCTCATATCGCTGCAGGTAAGAATATGAACCTGGCCCTGGTGGGCCCTTTTCTGCGTCGCAGCGGCGCCTTCTTTATGCGCAGGTCCTTTCAGGATGACCAGCTCTATAGAACGGTGTTCGACGAATATCTCCATATGACGTTCATAAAGGGATATTCAGTGGAGTACTTCATCGAAGGTGGCAGAAGCAGAACCGGTCGAATGTTACGACCGAGAACAGGCATGTTGAGCATGACAATGAGAAGCTTCCAGCGAAACCCCTCGCTGCCTATCGCGTTCATGCCGGTTTACTTCGGCTATGAAAAGATACTGGAGGCCAGCACCTACCTGGGAGAACTAAAGGGCCAGGAGAAGACGGAGGAATCTCTGGGTGACATCTTCCGAGTATTGCGATCCCTGCGAAGCTCCTTCGGGTCAGTCAATGTGAATTTCGGTCAGCCGGTATATCTGACTGAATTTCTGAGTGACAAGCTGCCCGGCTGGCAGGATCCGGAAAGCATCGACAAGAATCATTTCTCCAAAGCCTGTTCCTTGTTGGCAGATGAAATCGCGACCAACATCAATAGGGCTGCCGCGGTAAATCCAATCAACTTGGTGGCACTGATCCTGCTCGCAACCCCAAAGCAGGCCATAGAGGAAACGAGTTTACAACAGCACATCCAGATCTATCTCCAACTGCTGCGCAACATGCCTTACAGTGAAGAGATAACGATAACCAGTTTCTCTACAGATGAGATCATCGAGCAGGCTGAGACGATTTCTCTGATCCAGCGCGTCGCCTATCCCATTGGGGACATTCTTTCCGTACAAGGAGACGTAGCGATACTGATGACTTACTACCGCAACAACGTCGCCCACCTGTTAGCATTACCGTCTTTGATTGCACGCCTGATTAAGACAGATCCCGGCGTGGCCCTCGACAATCTGCTCGGTAGCGTCCAGGACCTATACCCCTACCTTAAGTCAGAATTCTTTCTCCCCTGGCCATTGCATGGGATGGACTCGATCTGTCAGCGCATCGTTGACGTCATGATAAGTATTGGTTTAGCGGTGAAACGGGATGGCGGTATAGACTCGCCATCGCCCATGTCTCCTGAATTCGCCTCCCTGACAGTGTTGGCTCAGATTGTCGAACCCACGCTGCAGCGTTTTTTCATCGCCTGTTCGCTACTGAACCAGAGCGATACACTCTCCCTGACGAGGGATCTGCTGGAGAGTACCTGTCACAATATTGCCCAGAACATATCGGTGCTTTACGGAATCAACGCGCCGGAGTTCTTTGAAAAATCGTTGTTCTCCACCTTTCTGGCAACGCTGGTGCAACGGAAGGAACTCGAAATCAATGCTGGCGCACTGACTGTAAGCGAAGATTTCAAGCAGATAAGCGCAGCCATTGAACCCATCCTGGAACGTGATTTCAGGTATGGCGTTCTACAGGCTGTGCGCCATATCACCAGCGAACCCTCTAAAGATACACATCAAAACGACTTGATCTCCCTTGCAAAACAAAGCTAGGTTTCAACCCAACCACGTTGCCGAACTTCTTGGGGCGCTTTACGACGACCCGAGAGGCATTTGACTGCAGTGCAGTCGACAACAGTAATTCGATATCTTCATCAACGCCGAGTAGTTTATGTAACAACTGCATGTCCCCTTTTACCAGAGCACTTTTCGTTCTCGGTGGAAACATGGGATCGATGTAGATGACATCGAAATCGATATTCTCATCAGCGTTGATCCAGCCCACAGCATTCGCTACACGGAGACTCATTCGATCGATCACAGCAGCGATATCGGAATCTCTTTGCCCCCTCGATAATCCGTCAGCGAGCAGCGCTGCCATAATGGTGGACCTTTCAATCATGATAACGGTGCATCCGAGGGAAGCCAGAACAAAACTGTCTCGCCCCAGGCCGGCCGTCGCATCCAATACCCTCGGTGTGTTGCCACCTTTCAGACCCACCGCCCTGGCAATGGCCTGTCCTCTGCCACCGCCAAATCTTCGCCGATAGTTCAAAGAGGGAGATGAAAAATCGATTCTGAGTGGACCATGGGCCATTGCGGTTGACACAAGCGAAACGCCGTGCCGATCGACGACTAGCAGCAAGGACTCTTCATCAGGTCGCTTATTCACCAGAGGCAACACAAGGTCAGCGGCCAAGTCGACCGCCTGCTGCAGGTATCTCTTATCCTCAGTGAATACCGCAATCGCCTGATCAGCTATCACGATGCGATGTTTCCAAATAAGTAGAGTCTGCTCATAAAGTTGTTAAGAAGGTTAAGACCCCATCGCGCAGCCAGCCAACCCGGAAGCTGGGTTCTTCCTGCACCAACCTGACAATATAGCAAGGGTGTGTTTCAGACAATTCAG
>Ga0187827_10000229_pt1 | contig 89205 bp, 96 predicted proteins | sample ETNtaG_39_FD_167969 | JGI IMG/M metagenome (GOLD analysis project Ga0187827, IMG submission 167969) | Marine microbial and viral communities from oxygen minimum zone, Eastern Pacific Ocean - ETNP2014_SV_150_PacBio MetaG (Illumina Assembly) | ecosystem: Environmental > Aquatic > Marine > Hypoxic... | reverse complement strand
AGCTCATTTTTCGTCAGTAAATCTTAGTACGGCTGATGGAAAGTCGTACAGCATAAAGATGAGTCTTATAAATAAGATGGCTGTCCTTGTCTTTGGTACGCCACATATATGGTTTCGAATGAGAGCTAGAATTCTCCTTTCAATATTTAAAAATGTTCCAAAAAACAAAGAAATCTTAGATGCTGGCTGTGGTTACGGAATTGTTTCAATGACTCTAGCTAATATGGGTTTTAAAAACCTAAATCTTATTGATCTTGATGAGAACAGAATCAATGGAATTAATAGGAATATAAGTGAGTATTCAAAACTCCAAAATATTAAGACAATGATTGGCTCACTAACAAACCTGCCTCTACAAAATGAATCATTTGACATAGTGATGAGCTCTGAAGTAATAGAGCATATTAAAGAAGATAAAAAAGCATTTAGTGAATTATCAAGAGTTTTAAGGAAAAATGGGACTTTAATAATCACAACTCCTGAACATTCAAAAAGTAATTCCCTAGATTACAAACAATATAATCATGAAAAACCTGGCTATACAATTGAAGAATTCAAAGAATTAGCCAAAGAAAATAATTTAGTAATTAAAAATGTAATTCACTATATATATACTCCAGCTAAAAAAATGATAGACTTCCTTAATTGTTTTACATCAAAACCAGTCGTAGCCCTTCTTTTCTACCCTCTTTATTTTTTATCTATACTAGATAAGCACTTAAAAATAGGTGAATCAAATTCAATTGTGGTAGTTTTTGAAAAGATTACCTAAATATTTTCTTATAGAAAATAAAATTCATAACACTTATAACCACACCGGCAATAACTGCACTTAGCATGTACCAGAGTTCCAAATATTCAACTAAAACAAAAATTACTCCGGTATTAACTCCTAAACTTAATGTTATTGTCAAAATATAAAAGAAAGCTTGATGATGAACTTTATCCAAAGCATGATTTCTAAATGTCCAGAATTTCTGTAGAAGAAAACTTACAAAAAGAGAAGCGACAAAAGATAATATTGATGAAGAAATATACCAAAGTGAGAAAATCTCAGTCAGAATAAAAAGAACTCCAAAGTTTGTAGTAGCAGCCACAATTCCAGAAATTAAATACCTAAATGGCATTCCAAAATCTTTAAAACCACTTGTACTATGATTCAAAACACTACCGACTAATGGTAATTTCGTTAATCTTCTCAGAAAGAGTTTAAATGGGGTCTTTAAACCTTCAAGAATAATATGGCTAGACATCTTAGATTCACCCTCCCTTCTACTTCTAAAAATAATTGGATATTCAGAGAATTTTGCCCCTAAATCATTAATTATATGGAACTTAAACTCCATTAGATATGCGTAACCACTTGCTCCAATTTTCTCAAAATCAATCTTCCTGGCTGTGTCTGAATCAAGACAGGTAAAACCAGAAGTCATGTCTCTGACTCCTAAACCAGAAGCTAATCTAGGATAAATATTCCCATATTTACTGAGTAAAAGTCGCCATAACTCCCAACTTTCAACACCTCCACCTTTAATATATCTAGACCCTAAAACAAGATTTGAATTCTTCATTAATTTAATAATTTCTGGAACATAACTGGGATGATGAGAGCCATCTGCATCCATGGTTATAATATACCTAACATCATTATTTTCTAGAACTTTTTTAAAAGCGTCTTTATATGCGGCGCCTAGCCCTTTTTTCTTTTTCCTTGAAAGGAGATGTACATTGGGATATTTCAAAGAAAGTTCTTTTACAACATCTGCAGTTCCGTCAGGAGAACTATCGTCAATAACTAAAATATTAGCCTCTGGAACTAAATCCATAAGCTCAGGAATAATAATTGAGATATTTTCTCTCTCGTTATACGTTGGTATTAAAATAAAATCTTTCATATTAATTAGGATACTTTAACAAAAATCGTGAATAAATCTATAAAAGTCCATACAAAGAATTAGTAAGCTTTTTCAGACTATGCCCACTTTCAACATAAGCTCTATTTTTCGAAATATGATTTTTCCCACTATCACTATCCATAGATAAGGCTTTCTTTATGACATCTGATATAACCTGAGGACTACTATCACTGAAAATAAAATCCTTTGGTAAAAAATCCTTAAGAGATTCATTCAAAACCAAAACCAAAGTACCAGAAGACATTGATTCTACAATTGTTTTATCAAATGAACCAGATTCAGTTAAATTTATAAAAATTTCATGCTCATTATAAAGACTTGGAGTTTCGTAATTTGGAACACTACCAATATACTGAACTTTACCTTTCATTTCTAAGTCTTTAGAAAGAACTTTAACTTTATTAAAATAATTTTCAGATCCTTCGCTCGCCTCCCCTGCGATAGTTAATTTGAAATCAATATTGTCTTGATCAAGAATTAATAGTGCCTCAATTAATTCTTTAAGTTTTTTGACGGGAGAAATACGAGATAAAAATAATAATGAATTATCTTTTTTACTAATATTTTCATTTAATTTAAACAAATCTGTATTAATACCAACAGGCATTTTTACTGATTTCCTAAATTTAGCCATAAATGCAAAAGGGGATGTGTAGAAAATATTGTCAGAAATATAAGTGGATATTCTAGCCCAAACAGAGCCATGAGAATGGTTATACCAGAGAGAGGTTCTCTTACCCCATAATTTCCATAAAAGCCCGCCTAAAGCCATATATTCAGCGTTCATATGGACTAAAACAGAGTCATAATTACTCTTTTTATTCCAAATATATTTATAAAAATTAATAATATATTTGATTTTTGATCTTCCATTTTCTTTACCAAGTGACAAAACTTCCACATTTTCTGGTAAATCATAATTATTAACTTCAAGAGCAATAACAATAATGGAAGAATATTTTTTTGATAACTCTTTTATCCATCCATGAAAGAATCCAAGGACATCATCGTTCAAATCAACTTTTTGTGTAAGAATTAAAAGTCTCATATTCTCCAGCTTTTTTTATAAGCGTCTAAATACTCAAATTTATTTTTATAAATGAGTCTCTCGGAAACATTCAATGAATTCTTTTTAAGTTTTTCATAAAGACTCTCGTCCTCTATTAATTTAGTTAATGAGTCTCTTAAACATCCAAAGTCCTCAACGGGACAGACCAGTGCATTAGTATTATTAATTAGAATGTCTCCGGCAATCCCAACATCTGTTGTCACAACAGGAAGCCCTAAAGAAGATGCTTCTATTAATGAAAGTCCATAACCTTCATAAAGAGAAGTTGATAAAAGAACATCAGATGTTTTGTAATAAGAAATTAAATCGTCACGCCACCCTTCAAAGAAAACATTTTTATTAATTCCCAACTTTTTTGATTCCCCAACTAAGTTTTTTCTCTCTCGACCATCCCCTACAATTACTAATGCAATATCTTTGTGTTTTTTAATCAGTCCCTTAAAAACTTTTAAAGCAAGACTTACTCTTTTTTCTTCCTCTAATCGAGTCGTCATTAAAATTATTTTAGAAAATGTTGGGAATCTATCGTGGACATCAAAAAGTGCTTCCTTGGATTCATTCTTTTCGAGATCAACGAATATAGGCAAAATTGTAATTTTAGCTTTTAACTTGTAATCCTTCAGAGATTTTTTAATTTTAGTTGAAACAACTCTTATTAAATCTGCTTTAGGAAGAGTAATACCTGCAAGAATAAGCCTAATCTTATTTAAAAAACTCTTTTTAAAATAAGGATTCTTGAAATCAGTATGAATTTGAATCTGGAATTTTGTCTTTAAAAACCTTGAAATCAGAAACCCAGCCAAACCACTCTCAAAAGGGTCTTGTGAGCTTACAAGGTCAATTTCAGCCATTTTTCGCCCTATTTTATAGGCATCCCAGATATAAAACCATTTATTTGAAGAATTTGTGGGTATGGCCCAAGTATTGCCTGAAAGCTGTTTTATCTTTAAACCAAGGGATTTCTGAGTGAAAACTATGACATAATACTCATTAACTAAAGAACCATAGTCAACAACTCTCTTTTTGACATTGCTTGTTTCATCAAATATTTTCCTGTCTGACCCTATTGTTAATATATTCATATTTTTTTCGAAATATTTAATATCTCCTCTGCAATTTCTTTATAACTATGTGCAAAATTAAACCCTTCAATCTTTGCCTTTTGTTCTTTGTAACTTACTTCATCAGACAAAAACAAAATCTTTTCTTTGATATTTTCCTCTGATAAAGGACTGATGAAAATACCAATGTCTCCCACCCTGTCATGAATACCCGTATCTTCTGTCATAATAAATGGCTTATTAAAAGAAATCGCCTCCATAATTAAATTTGGACTAACTTCACTAAAAGATGGAAGGATGACGGCATAACATTCAGAAATTTTTCTTAAAAGTTCTTCTCTTTTGAAACCAGAGAGGACATCGAGCTCTATGTCTTTTTGTATTTCTTTAGCTTTTACGAAAGCTTGTTCCGTTCTTTTTATATTTTTCAAAATAATTTTCCTTCCAGCCCACAGAAAATTCTTTCTCTTGTAATTTTGTGATTTATTTTTCTCCCCATAAAAATTTTCAACAATGTGACTCTTTTCAGCCTCCAGATTATAGACCTTATTGAAAATATTTTCCTGCCACTTGGTACTAAAGATAATTGCATCCGCATTGTTTAGAACATAGTTTGTGAGATTAAATATTTTCCTACTTCTTTTTGAAAAAGATCCTTTGTGATTGTAAAAATCTGAAAGAACAACCTCACCTTCTTTTCGATTAACATAGTCTTCCCAAAGAAAATCTCCACCAATTCTAATTAAAAGTTTTTTGCCTAAAGTATTTTTAACCCAGACTGAAGGAAGGCCAACGCTTAGAGTGTCGAGGGCTAAGATAAAGTCAGCTCCAAATGAATTAAAAAGAAGTCTAAAAAAATAAGCCAGATGTCTGATACCAGAAGGTAGTTTGCTCTCAATTCCATAGGAAACAGCTTTTACATCATGCCCCATCCCCTTTAATTCTTTTGATAAATTCCATGCATAATAAGCTGGACCTCCAATTTGTGGAGGGAAAATACCGCTAGAAATAACAATTTTTTGAATGCAACCAGATTGCAAAACAAAGACCTTTTTACTCATTATTTTAGCTATCAAGTTCCAGTCGTAGCCCTTTGATGCCTCTTTGGCTTTGAGTATGATCTTTTCTCTTAATTCACTATTCTTCTCTAAAAATTTGATTCTCTCTGCGATACTCTCAGGATTTCTGATTTCGCAAAAGAGCCCAGTTTCTTCATCAACTAAAAAGTCTGTAATACCACCAACCGGAGTTGCTATAACCGGAATACCAGCTGCAAAACTCTCTATAAAAGAATTCCCCATACCCTCTGAAATGGATGGTCTTACAAAATAATCTGAAATTTTTAAATATTTTGGAATCTCCTTGTTGTCAACAAAACCTAAAAACTTCACCCTGTTATAAACACCTTCTTTTTCTGCCAAATTTTGAAGTTTATAAAGAAGCGGGCCTGTTCCTAGAATTAAAAGCTTATATTTTTTGGGAAGATGAGAGAGAGAAGAAATAATGTCATTAATAGCATTCTTATCAACAAGTCTTGATGTTGTAATAATAGTTTTTTCGTCATTTTTTATCTCTAGTTTTTCTCTAAGAGCATCCAATTTATCTTCTTGATAATTTTTTGTAAAATTTTTCAAATCAACACCATTAGGAATAATATCAATTGGTCCTTTAAAGTTATTTTGCTCAACTCTCTTTTTCAAATAAGTACTAAGGGTAATAGCTCTGTCAGCAAATCTAAAAGGCATTGTATGCCATGGTTTGATGAGTATCTTGTATAGAAAATTATTCCCAAAAACATATCTCTTCAAATATTCTTCTTCGTCTCCTTCTTGTATTGTTAAAACAAGTGGAACTTTTTTACAAAAAAATTTAAATACCGAAGCTGCAACAGCCGCCTGATTAGCCATAACCGCCCACGAAACATCATATTTATTTTTTTTATGAAGGGAGAGTGCTTTTAAAAAACCAAAAGTTGAAATTGCAAATTTATCAAAAGTCTCAAGGCCCAGACCAACACGATAAACATTAACATTACCTATTTTTTCAAACCTTTTCTGATTTGAATTAAGCTTGGCCGTAACCATGTCAAAAGAAGCCTCTTTGGGAGGAACTCTATCGGTAATTTCTTTTATAGCGACCTCTGCCCCGCCTACAAAATCAGGGTAGTAAGCCAGTGAAAAAATAAGTATTTTCTTCATCCTTAATCACCAAAAAATGGCTCTGTTAATACAACTTTCGAGCCATATCAAAGGTTCTTATATAAAAACTACTCTATTATGGTAAATCCTTCAACTGTCTTATCTTTATTCATCAAAAGAACGCCAAAAATGGAAATCAAGATTATGCCTATCAGTGCCAAAATCCACTTATCAATAAAACTTTCTCTTCCTTCATTAGATGTTTGTAACGGTTCATTTAGGACTGCGGTAGCGGTTAATTGTGCTTCTTCTATAGGATTTTTAGCTTCATTTTTCACTATTTCCTGAACAGTTGGTACTGAAGTCTCGGGTGTTGCAACCGCAACAGACACTGCGACAGGACTGTTGTTAAATTCATATGCCCTTCTTCCATTTGGATATAAAAGTCTCGTCGACTTCATACTTCCATTTAAATTTGTTATTTCATTTGAAAAGGTTATTTCTCCTCCAGACCTTATATAAGTATTCTTAGGAATAATAAAGAAATCTTCTCTCACTTGTAAAATCCAAAGTGAAATGTTCAGCTCTTTTTTAGAATCATTTCCTATTTTTATAAAACCCTTATTAGATTCGACTATAAAGATACTAGAGGGAATGACCTCTATATAAATTTTTTCATTTGTTGTAAAAGATTCAGAACTAACATCAAGAAAAATAATATATTCCCCTGGATAAATATAGTTATGAAGAACTTTCTCTCCTTCTTTTATACTTCCGTCACCAAAATTCCAGAAATGCTTAGCATTCTCCAATTTTTCTCCTTCAACCCCAAGACTCTCGGCCTCAAAAAATGAATCTGCGCCAGAAAGAACAATCCTTTCTCCTAAAATTCTTGTACTGATTGTTCCTGTTGGGAAATTTACTGGTTCAATGTATGCGCCACTAGAACCACTTGGTGTTTCTTCATCCGAACTTTCCTCGCTACTTCCTGAACTTGAAGTATAAACTCCAGGATTTGGAGAACTAGCCAACCAAGTTCCATTATTCTTTTGTAAAGAACTGCCATCACCTTGTGCTCCCCAATCGGTAATATAATTAACTAAATCAACGTCAGATAAATCTGGATTTCTAATTGAAATTGACTCCCCTGTGTTTTTTAGAGAGAAAGAACTATCAAAAATTACTCCACTAAACCCAGACCAGTCTGATAAGAATTTGGAAGGATTATCAGCAAGAATAGCACTAGAATTAGCGCTCAAATTAGAATCGCCCTGAAAAATAACCAAACCATGATTACTACCATTTTCAAAAAACTTCCAAGTAGAAAGATCAATTGAATCTGTTGTGATATTTGTTATCTCAATCCACTCCCTACCAGAATCACTACCCTCAAGGTCATACATGATTTCTGTAATTATAATTTGAGCAAAAGTTATTAGCGGAATAAAAAACACTAAGGAGAATACCCCAAAGTATTTCATTATTTTACATCCAGCACTTTTCTCAAAACGTCCTCTGGAACTTCGTCCGGATGTTTGTTAGACACTTGGTTTGGCTGGGGTTGCGTAGATTGTATTGGAGTTTTTGTTTCTACTTTTTGTTTCTGCTCTCCTTCTGCTACCTTTCCACTTTCTGGATGCTTTGAATGAACATCCTTCAGAACAGTCGACAAAGCCTGGCGCAATTCGTCAACATTTTCTTTCGAAGGATTCTTTTTCTTGTCGTCCTTCTTAGGCCTTAAATGTTCTAATGACATGGTTTTTTTCAACTTTTTCTCCCTATCGATTGCATTTCCAGAAGACTGAGGTATGTTTCTTTTTAAATTTTCAGGAGTCTGTCCACCAGAAGCATCTTTGCCAAACCCTGGTTTCTCTCTTGGACGATTAAATCTCTGTTCTCTGTCTCCCGTTTTCTGTCTTCTATCTTCCATCTTCGGTTTTTTATCTTCCGTCTCGTGCCATTTAGTAATATTATCCTCGACAATATCTCTCTTTTGGGAAAATTGTTTTCTGGAACGGTCTATGACCATATCCTTATACGAAACTCTAGGAAGTTCATATGGAGGTATGCCTATGGCGGAAAAAGGGCGAGACCCAACTTCATCAATCATCAGCTTTAAATACATCTGATAACGGCCAAGATTAACTAAGTCTACGGCTTCAAACTCTGGGGCAAATTCCTTTTCCAGAACTTCGGCGTCATAAGCTCCAACTCTAAACGTAATCATTGTTCCGACATTACCAAAAACGGCGTCCCTGACCTCTTCTGACATTTGTTCAATATATTGATGAGCTATAGATAGATTAAGTTTATATTTCCTTGCCTCCGAGAGAATCCCAGCAAAAGATTCATTGGCAAAAGACTGAAATTCGTCAACATATAGATAGAAATTAGGAAGTTTGCTCATCTCAACTAGAGAAACATCTGACCGCGACATAGAGGCCAAGTAAATCTTAGTAATTAAGAAACTGCCTAAAAGATTGGCATTATCCTCCCCCACCAAGCCTTTTGAAAGATTAACAATGATAATCTTTTTTTCGTCCATCATCTTTCTTATATCAAAAGAAGACTCGGGCTGACCGATAATATTTCTGACGAGGGGGTTGGATATAAACTGCCCGACTTTATTTTGTATAGCGGCCGTTGCTTCAGTTGCAAACTTGTCAGAATACTTAGCATATTCATTTTCCCAAAAAGCTTTGACAGAAACATCTGTGACATTGTCTACAACTTTTTTACGGTAAGCTTTATCTGCAAAGATTCTATTAACACCCAAAAGAGTGGCGTTTGGATATTCAAGCAGAGCAAGTAAGGCGTTATTTAAAAGGTACTCCATTCGAGCACTCCATTGCTCTGCCCAAATCTTTTTGAAAGCAGTCATCAGACCACTTACCACTAAGTGTCTTTTGTTCGCACCGACATCCTCCATAATATTGAAGGAAATGGGATTCTCCATATCAAAGGGAGCAAGATAAAGGACATCGTCAATCCTGTTCTCTGGAATAAAATCTAAAAGAAGCTCTGCCGATTTGCCATGAGGATCTATAAAAGCAATGCCTTCGCCATTTTTGATGTCTTGGATTGCCATAACCTCAAGAAGGTTGGACTTTCCCATTCCGGTTTTACCTATGACATAGACGTGTTTTTGTCTATCTTCGGCTCTAATACCAAACTTGGTCTGCTTGCCTCTATAATCAGTAAGGCCAAAATACGTTTTTTTATTTGGGTCATACATCATGTTGATTATATCAACAGAATTAGGAATAAAGAATTAAGAGTTAGGAATAAAATGTTCGGTCTGCTTAATTCTTAATTCCCTATTCTTGATTCTCCAGAGTAACATTCTCTAATGCTGCTCTGGTATAGGTGTTAGCTGCGTCCCATAACATCCAAGAGTTCAGGCCAGCGTCATAAGTAGCATCAATTTGAGCCCTGACCATCTCCGGAGTATAAGGTACTGGATAATCATTGTCTTGAAGCCAGGGTCGGAGTTGATTTGTTCTTAACTTTGACAAATATGGGGCATTGGGAGTGGTGCTAGCTTTAATTTCCTTGAATTCTCTTATCCTTTTCACTGCTTCACTCATTGAAAAATTAACTATTTCATATGGATAGGCGTTTACATTTTGATAACCATTGAATCCCGTCGGATAATGAGACGGATAAACCATTGGGGCAATATAATCAAAGTAAGGTAGTGCATTTTCCAAAACCTGACCAATATTCAAATCATCTTTGTTTGTCGTAGTCATACCAAACAAATCAGCGGAAATTGGCATATCTAAATCCTCTAACTGGCTGTCAAGATAAGCAAAAAAGTTTTTGAGAACTTTAGCTTTTCCAAAATCGGGGTCTGTTAAAACTTTTTCCTCGCTAAATGGATAGTAAATATCTCTCATGTTCCCATCAGACGGAAAGCGAATATAGTCGAAGTTAAGTTCGTCAAAACCAACATTGTAAGATTCACGGGCAATGCTAACAACATAATCCCAAGCCTCGTGACTTCCTGCGTCAAGCCAGCCGATTCCTTTTCTGTCTCTCCAAACCGCACCATCACTCGCCCTCTTCACTGCCAAATCGGGTCTTTGTTTAATCAAATAAGGATCTTGAAAAACACTGATGCGCCCTATTATATAAATTCCTTTAGTATTCAGGTATTTTATAAATTCTTTTATATCCGGAATTCTGACTTCGGGTGAACCAATTTCATTTAAATACTCATCTTCAACGGCAAAAGAAACTCTGCCGGTGTCATCTTTTATATCAATAATGATGGTATTCAATTCTGTATCTTCAACCAGTTTAACAATTTGCTTGCGCAAACTATCTGTTCCAGCAACCCAGCTTGTCATATAGACACCTTTAACTGAATTTGGCGTTGGTAGATAAATTGGAACAAACTTATTTTCATCTTTTCCTTCTTCTTTTTCTCCGGAAATAATAGGAATTGTTCCGCCTGAAATATATTTTGTTGAGAAAATATGAGGAACCCCAAAAAATACCCCAAAAATAACTAAAACAGGAATGGTGTAAAGAATAATTTTGGCTTTGTTTAGCCTTTTTATTTCAGGGTGAAATATCATCTCCTCCTGTGTCTCTTGTGTTTTTTGATTGGAATCCTCTTTCATCAAAATCTTTCTTTAATAAATAAGAAAAAACAAAAATAGCCCCACCAAAAATTACATAAAGAAAATTATCAAAGGATTGAGGAAATCCTAAGAATGGTAGGAGTAATACTAGTATAGAAAGTGTAAGAATTGTGTTTAACCTGGTCATAATAAGCATATTGTATTATTTCTCTTCAACAATCACAACAAATTCGCCTTTTTGCTTCTCTTTGTTACTTTTAAAATGTTCTAAAAGTTCTTTAGCAGAGCCAGAAATAATCTCCTCGTAAATTTTAGTCAACTCTCTGGCGACTATTATATTTCTTTCGTCTGTAAGGAATTCGTCTAAGCTTCCCAGCGCTTTTAAAATCCTGTGTGGCGACTCATAAAAAATTGTAGTCCTCTTTAATTCAGATATTTCCTTGAAAATAGTTTCCCTGCCTTTTTTATGAGGCAAAAATCCTAAAAAAGTAAATTCAGTATTCTTCAGTCCGGCTACAGACAAAAAAGTGGTTAGTGCTGATGGCCCGGGAATTGGTGTAATCTTTACCTCTGGCAAGTTTTTCCTGACAATTGAAACAATAAAACTTCCAGGGTCATTTATACCGGGTGTCCCAGCGTCACTGACAAGAGCAATATTCTTTCCTTCCTTCAATAAATTGATGGTCTTATCAAAATTCTTTGCTTCGACTTTCGCATCAAATCTTTGAAGAGGAGTCTCTATTTCATATTTATCTAAAAGCTTTTTTGTTACCCTTGTATCCTCGGCTAAAATCAAATCAACTTCCTTCATAATCCTCAAGGCCCGAAGAGTGATATCTTCCAGATTTCCTATTGGTGTTGCAACTATGTAAAAATTGTTCATGATTTTAATTTAGTTACAAGGCGCGCTCCACTGAGCGCGCCTGAACTCGTCCGAATTAAATGTGCCTGTAGTCTTTCGGCAACTTTAGGCTTTTCGGGTTCCTCCCATCCCAAGAGATCTTACCGTTCACCACCAAGCTGGTGATAATCGGTTGCCACTCATGCTCGGCCTTGTTGACTCTCTCTGCTAAAGACTCCGTCGTGTCCTCATCGTCAATTGGAACCGAGATTTTAAAGAGTGTAGGACCTTCGTCGTAATTCTCGGTGACGAAGTGCATGGTAACGGCAGAGTTTGTTAGCTCACCACGGCCATAAGCGTCTATTACAGCATCATGAACATGATGGCCATACATACCAGCACCGCCAAACTCTGGCAATGGTCCAGGATGAATGTTAATGGTGCATGCCGGGTCAAGTCCTTTGGCTAGCTTCAACCAGCCAGAGAGTGCAACCCATTTCGCACCACTCTCCTTAACGATTCTCTGATACTCTTCCGCCCCGAAAGGACCAGGAAAGTGAATGAAGGGAACGTTAAGTCTGTCGGCCTTTTGCCGAACTCCTCCATCCTTATGGTTTGAAACAACCGCTGCAACCTCAAGGTTGACTCGCGGGTTCGTTCTCGATTCTAGAGTCAGGTTTTCGAATCCAGAACCACCTCCGTCTTTTGAACCAGAGGCAAAAACAATTACTTTTGGCTTATTCATACTATTTCTTCCTCCAGTCTCTGATTTCAACTAGGCCTCGTCCGCGGTCAACAATAGCAAGTTTTTGCTTTTCCTTCCAGCCATATTTTTGAACGACCTCTTTAGGAAGAGTGACGAGATAACTGTATCTGCTTGTCCTCCCTAATTTTCTTGTGTATCTATTCATAAAAATAGTATATACCATGGTACGTACTATAGTACATACTATATAGAGATAATCATTTTATATTGACTCTACTTTCAATATTTAGAATTAGTTGACAAATTCAGGTAATGTGCTATTATCCCTTATTGGGAGGAAAGCGTATGGAACAAATGTCTTCGGAAGAGGATCTCGTGGAGGCCACGCTGGGAACAGTGATTTTGGTCTTCGCGTTCGGCCTGGGAGTAGTCCTCTGGCAATCAGGGGGTGGGCTCGGGCTCGCCAGTTGGTACCTGTGGGGGATAGTCCTCATAGGAGTAGGCGTCGGGCTCTGTGGAATGCTGCACGGAATCCGCACCAGCTGGCCTTGGTTCCCAGATTCCGAGAAGGACTGGGAATAAGGGCAGTAGAGGCGCCGACGAGGCAGGCACCAAAACACCGGTGCCTGCTTTTTTCTTTTTCTGGGTTTATTGAAAGGTGCGACTGGAAGGAATCGAACCTTCGACCTCTCCGTTATCAGCGGAACGCTCTACCACTGAGCCACAGTCGCTTATTTTAAGTATAAATCTATAAAAGCTTTTATACCCGTCACCAATTTCGTTTTTCTTACTCCATCACTATAACTTATCTGGCAGGTACCATGACAATAAGACTCTTTGTAGAAGAAACTTCCTTTTTTAAGTTTTCTAACTTGTATCTTATAGAACTGATTATCGCTGATACAAAAGGTATTCTTCCAAAAATTCTTCTCTTTTGCAATATTTATATTTTTGATGCTAAATGTGGATATTTAGATCTCAACACATTATTAGTAGTTCTAGTTGCTAATAAATCAAAAAAGCGCCAACGGCGCTCTCTTGATTTATCGTTCTTTCTTATGCCCTCTCTACTTTACCTCGACACATTAAGAATGTTATCGGACTGGTCTTTCCCAGTGTCCAATACCTTTTAAAGATTTGAGTATTATTATCTTGAAGCTACTTGTGAGATGCTTCAACCGACACCGTAACTGAAGCCGCTAAGCTTCAGGTTTTTTGTTTTAAATAATCCACGACCACCTTCCGGTAGCCGTACCTTGTTACGACTTAACCCTTGTCACTGAATTTACCTTCGGCCCCAATAAATGGGAACTTCGGGCACTCCCAGCTTCCTTGGCTTGACGGGCGGTGAGTACAAGACTTGAGAACGTATTCACCGCGGTATGCTGACCCGCGATTACTAGCGATTCCGACTTCATGAGGTCGAATTTCAGACCTCAATCCGAACTGGGGCTGCTTTTCTAAGGATTAGCTCAGGATTACTCCGTCGCAACCTGTTGTGGCAGCCATTGTATCACGTGTGCATCCCAGGGTATCAAGGGTCATGCTGACCTGGCGTCATCCCCACCTTCCTCCTCCTGTCGGAGGCAGTCTCGCCTGACACATATAACAGGCAATGAGGGTTGCGTTCGTTACCCCACTTAAGGGAACAATTCAAATCACGAACTGACGACGGCCATGCAACACCTGCTTATCCGTCCTTGTGAGAAAAACTTCGTTTCTGAAGTTCGTCGAATAAGTTTCTAACCCTGGTAAGGTTCTTCGTTTACTATCGAATTAAGCCACATGATCCACCGCTTGTGCAAGTCCCCGTCTATTCCTTTGAGTTTTAAGCTTGCGCTCGTACTACCCAGGCGCTCAACTTAATGCGTTAGCTTCGCCTCTCAGAGGGTCGATACTCCGAAAAGCTAGTTGAGAACGTTTAGGGCGTGGACTACTGGGGTATCTAATCCCATTCGCGACCCACGCTTTCGTCCCTCAGCGTCAGGAATGCGCCAGTTGTTTGCCTTCGCATTTGGTGTTCCCCATAAGATCAACGGATTTCACCCCTACACTATGAGTTCCAACAACCTCTCGCAACCTCTAGTCTTGCCGTTTCCTTTGCCGATCCGGAGTTAAGCCCCGGGCTTTAACAAAAGACTAACAAGACCGCCTACGGACCCTTTACGCCCAGTGATTCCGGATAACGCTTGGAGCACTCGTATTACCGCTGCTGCTGGCACGAGTTTAGCAACTCCTTATTCATGAGGTAACGTCAATAAACTTCCTCCCTCATAAAAGATGTTTACGCCCCTAAGGACTTCATCCATCACGCGACGTCGCTCCGTCACACTTTCGTGCATTGCGGAAGATTCTCGACTGCAGCCACCCGTAGGTGTTTGGCCAGTGTCTCAGTGCCAATGGTGGGGGTCAGGCTCTCACCTCCCCTAAGCGTCATAGCCTTGGTAGTCTTTTACACTACCAACAAGCTGATACTAAGCAGGCCTCTCCTTAAGCAATAAATCTTTCCCCCGAAGGGATATCATGTATTACCCCCGATTTCTCGAAGCTATTCATGACTTAAGGGCGAGTTCCCACTTGTTACTACCCAGTTTGCCAGTGCCCCGAAGGGCCCTTTGACTTGCATGCCTTATCCACGTCGCCAGCGTTCATCCTGAGCTAGGATCAAACTCTAAAAAATATTTGAATTCACTTGCATAAATTCAAATTAGTAGACAGGACAAAAGAAAAAACGATATTTATTATCGTCTCTTTTGTCTTTGATTTTCAAGGTACACAACCTAAGGACCCTGAATTAGTATTAACTTAAAATTAAGTAGTATCACATATTCATTTCCTTAGGACTAAGGCCTCCCTCGAGGCACATTAGTATTTTATATAAACTTAAAAAATAGTCAACCCGACATCATTTTTCCTGCTGGGGAAAATGACACTAATCTACAAAGCTATAACAAAATCCAATACCTCAACAGATAGTTCAATAGACCCTGCCAGAAACAGGAGTGAGGAATTGGCCTTGCTCCCCACTTTGTTGGTGAGGTCTTTTCTATTTAGATAATAATCAAGACTATATATATTGAAACTCTTTGAAAACTTGTTCGTAAAGCCCAATTACCCTTTTGACTTCCCTCTGAGTTAAGATAAAGTTTCCGCCTTCATGAGCAATTCTGTTTCTAACTTTATGTGCATCCCATGCTTGGTTCAGAGTATTAAAATCACTTTTTTCAATCCCTTTCATCTTTTCCCCCAAGCTTTCTCCTCGAAATCCTTGAGCTGTAACAATTTCATCTAAAATTACATCCGCTTCTATCACCGCCTGTCGCCAATCACTTGGGTTCTCAGAATTTGCAAGAGTAATAATTTTTTCCCATCTTTTACTTTTAGAAAATTCACCTTCTGTCGGTACATAATGATCGTCAAATTTCTTTTTGTCTTCTACAATAACTTGTCTTAAACGAATGTATGTATAAACTAAAAGAGTTAAAAAAATTAAAGAAAGGTAAGTTGAAATTATTTCCAAATAAGGAAGGGATGACTTCCATAAATAAGCAATGCGAGCCAAAATAGAAGCATCACTAAAAGCAACAAAGTCCCCCGTCCCAGTTAAAATAGCGTAAGCTTTCTCAAAAAAATATTGAATATTCAGAAAACGCATCGTATCCATCTTTAAATTATACTTACTTCTCTCCCAAAAACTCCTTACCAACCTTGAAAAGTAAGTCCTCTCTTTGGTGAGATGCCATTAGTTGAACTCCTAGTGGTAAGTTTTTCCCATTAACTGAAACAGCGCCAGAAGGCACAGACATTGCAGGAAGTCCCGTCATATTTGCTGGACTGGTAAAGATATCCTCAAGATACATTGCCACTGGATCATTAATCTTCTCTCCTATTTTAAATGCAGGCCCTGCAGTCGTTGGAGTAAGAATAACATCAACATTTTCAAAGGCTTTTTTATAGTCAGCTCTAATCTGATCACGCACAGCCTGAGCTTTATAGTAATACTGATCTGCGTAACCAGCAGAAAGAACATATGTACCAACTAAAACCCTTCTTTTTACTTCAGCCCCTAAACCTTCTCCACGAGTCTTAAAATAATCGTCAATTAAATTCTCTCCATCTTTATGTAGTCCATATTTCACGCCATCAAATCGAGAAAGATTAGCAGACACCTCGGCTGGCATTACCACATAGTAAGCCGGAACAGAATACCTTATATTTGGAAGCTCTATAGTTTTTACATCATATCCCAAATCCTTAAATTTTTTCACAGCCTTTTCTAAATTTTCATTTGAAGCCAAATCCCATTGTTCGTCTCCTTTATACTTTGGATAGTTAATCGTTGGTACACCTATGACGGGCTTCTTTGTATTTTTTTTCTCATATAAATCATCGGGGATAGAAGTGCTGTCCATTTCGTCTTTACCCTTAATTGTTTCAAACACTGCTTCCACATCGGAAACACTCTTTCCAATTGGACCAATACAATCTAGAGATGAACCCATGGCCATTAACCCAGAACGAGAGACACTGCCATATGTGGGTTTCAAACCAACAACTCCACAAAAAGCACTAGGCTGTCTGATTGAGCCACCCGTATCGCTCCCCAAGGTTACAAGTGCCATATCAGATGCCACAGCTGCAACCGATCCGCCAGAAGATCCACCTGGCACTCTTGAGGTATCATGAGGATTTTTTGTGGGACCATATGCCGAGTTTTCAGTTGAAGCTCCCATAGCAAACTCATCCATATTTGTTCGCCCAATAATAACTGCACCAGCTTCTCTTAGTTTTTTAATAACATCCGCATCATATGTTGCAGTGTAACCTTCCAAAACTTTTGAAGCCGCTCCTGCCTTGTGACCCTTAAAAAGAATATTGTCTTTAATTGCAACGGGAATTCCGGTCATTAAAACAGCACTTCCGTCTTTAAATTTTTCATCTGCCTCTTTGGCTTGTTCAATTGCGTCATCAAAAAATTCCAAGTAGGCATTCAGCTCTCCATTTTTTTCTTCATATACTTTTTTGTACTCATTAACTAAATCAACTGAAGTAAATTCCCCATTTATCATTGCCTCATGCACTTTTTTTATTGAAAGATTTTTGAGATCCATCGAATTACAAGATATTTTTTACTTTTATAAAGTTGTCTTCAGTACTTGGGGCTTCTTTTAAAATATCCTTAGTATGAATACCAGATTCATGCGGATTCTCGTCTTCTCTCAAAACATTTCTATTCTCTCCTGCTTTCTTCTCAGTCAAATCAGCCTCAACTTCCTTGAGTTGATCCACATAACCCAAAATAGACTCAATGTCTTTTGTTAGACCTTGATTGTCACTTTCTGTAAGCTCAATCCTCGAGAGCTTAGCCAGATGTTCGATGTCTTTTTTTTCGATCATATGGCTTATTTTAGCACTATTTAATTAAGGTCTTAAACTCTTTCTCACTCAAAACTTTCACTCTCAATTTCTTCGCATCATCTAATTTACTTCCCACTTTCTCGCCAGCTACCACATAATCAGTTTCTTTAGAGACAGAGCTTGAAACATTCCCGCCAGCTATGCGAATTTCCCTTTTTGCTTCATCACGGGTCATACTTCCCATTGTTCCGGTTAAAACAAAAGTTTTTCCAGATAGTTTCTTTGATACAACTTTTGGATTCTCAGTTTCTACATGTTTAAGTAGCCTATCAACTAATCTTGCGTTCTCTTTATCACGGAACCAATCAAAAACAGACTTCCCAACGACTTCTCCCACTCCATCTATTGCTTGAAGTTCTTCTAAACTTGATTTTCTAACTTTCTCCAGCGAACCAAAATGATTTGCTAGATCAATTGCTGTTTCTTCGCCCACTTGTTCAATCGAAAGCCCAACCAGAAAGCGAGGAAGTGTAACTTGCTTTGCTTTTTCAATTTCTCTTAGTAAATTCTCTACAGATTTTTCCTTAAAACCTTCCAACGGCAAAATGTCTCCTGTCTCAAGTGTAAAAATGTCATCAAAGTTTGTAATCAAACCCAATTCCAAAAACTTATCAACAATTTGTGGACCTAAACCATCAATATTAAAAGCTTTTTTAGAAACAAAGTAATGAAACTTTCTTTTTATTTGCTCAAATGAATTTTTGTTTGCACATCTCCACGCTGCTTGCCCTGGAACTCTCTCGATTTTTCCGTCGCCCCCACAAGCTGAAACTTTTGAAGGAAACTTGTACGCCTTTTGCGAGCCGTCACGGAACTCTGTCAAAACTCTTACAATATCAGGGATAATATCTCCTGCTTTTTGTAGAATCACGGTGTCTCCAATTCGCACATCAAGTCTTTTTATTTCATCTTCATTATGAAGTGTTGCCCTTGAAACCGTAGAGCCATCAACAAAAACAGGTCTCAACTGAGCCACCGGAGTGATGGTTCCGGTCCGCCCAACCTGAAGCACAATATCTTTTACTACAGTAGTCGATTGTTCTGCAGGAAATTTGTAAGCTACAGCAAAACGAGGAGACTTACCGGTAAAACCTAAAATATTTTGTAAATTTTTTTGATTAACTTTTACTACAAGTCCATCAACTCCATAATTAACCTTCTTTTTGTCTTTACTCCACTTTTTATAATGCTTTTCTATTTCGTCCAGTGAATTAAATTCCTTTACATAAGGATTAACCTGAAAACCCAACTTGGTTAACCCGTTCAATTCATCAACCTGATTTAATCCTTCCTCTTCTAAATCATAAATAAAAGTTTCAAGACGACGACTTGCAGTAACACCTGTGTCGAGTTGGCGAATTGTCCCTGCTGTGGAGTTTCGAGGGTTTGCAAAAAGCGGTTCACTTGCTTTTTTACGCTCTTCATTAATGCGTTCAAACTCGCTATAAGGCATCCAAATCTCTCCAGAAACAATTGTTTCTCCTTTTTTTGGAATTTCAAGCGGCACGCTTTTAATTGTCTTTACATTTTCTGTAACATCTTCCCCCATAACACCATCTCCTCTGGTAACGGCAGTATTTAACTTACCGTTAACATAAGTTAAGACAATTTTTAGCCCGTCAATTTTTAATTCTGCCACATATTGGGGTTTCTCTTTTATTCCTTCTTTGTCTAAAATTCTTAAAATCTTTTCTTCCCATTTTTGGAGTTCTTCATAATTAAAAACATTATCAAGAGAATATTGTCTGACTTTATGGTGAGCTTTCTTGAAACCCTCAATTATTTTTCCGCCCACTCTCTCACTTACACCACCCTTAACCTTAAGCTTTGGATATTTTTCTTCAAGCTCCGTCAATTCTTTCGCTAAAGAATCATAAGCTTCGTCTGTTATTTCGGGCTCGTCTTTTGTGTGGTAAAGCTCCTGATGATATCTTGCCAGCTTTTGAAGCTTCTTGTATCTTTCCCTGATTTCAGGGCTTAATTTAGCCATTTTTTAAAGTGGGTCCTTAATACTTAACTCTAATACCCCTTTCCATTCTTCGGGGGTTTGAGGTATCACAAGTATTATACCCTCTAGCTTCAATAGTTGTATCGCCCCCACCTTTTATAACGGTTACAGTTGCACATTGCTGGGATGGAGGAAAGGTCAGTTCAAATGTAGTCACAGCTGAATTAGCTCCAGTTACCACATTCCACCCACTACTTATATTCTGACCTGCGCACATCGTTTCAGATGGAGGTGGTGCAGACCCTGTCGAAGTTGCAAAACTTCTCTTTCTTAAATCTGCAAATAGGGCGCATTCAATACCGCTATCAGCGGAATAAAATGCAAATTGTGATCCTTTTGCTGATGAAGTAAGAATTAATTCTTTAAAAACGATATTGAAAATACCCGTGCCAATGGCAAGCAGTAATGCTGCAATCAAAGATGCAAAAAGAAGTGTGAAACCTTTATTGGTTGATATTTTTTCTTTTGATTTAATTAAATCCATATTATATACATCTGGGACAAGAATCTATTAATCTATAGAGAATTAACTCCAGTTGCCGTAACGTAACGGATAATGACAATGCCCGAACCACCGTTACCACCCTTGCCCTCAATGTTTCCTGATTGTCGGTATGAACCTCCACCTCCACCGCCACCGGTGTTTACCGTTCCAGCCGTGGCAGCATTACCATCTTCTGACCCAGCTCCACCACCACCGGCGCCACCGGAACCTGAGGTTCCATCGTCATCCCTCGAACCTCCACCACCACCACCAGAATAAGTAACAGAGCTTCCTGAAATGGAATATGCCGTTCCAGCACCTCCAGCTCCACCGTCGTTTCCATCACCTCCACTTGCATCACCACCTGCACCAGTATCTCCGCCTCCACCTCCTGCGGCATGTGCTGGAGTACCACTACCATCTCCACCAGTACCACAACCGTTACTAGGTCCCCCAGAAGAACCACCTCCACCATTACCAGAACAAGCAGTGTTAAAGCCCCCTCCTCCTCCACCACCAGTTGCTGTTAAGCTATCAAATACTGAATTACTGCCCGTGGCACCTGCTGGGTAGCCGGCCCCATCCCCACCAGCACCACCGGCCCCAACTGTAACTGCATAATTCTGTTGTGAAACTGCATGTGAGGCTGAATAGTTTATCCCCCCACCGGCACCACCACCCCCTGTAACCTCTCCTCCTCCACCACCACCGGCAACTACGAGTACTTCAACTGAAGTACTTGCAGTACCTGGATTGAATGTTCCGGAAGATGTAAAGGTGTGAATGGTATAACTTCCATCAGTTGTTATTGTTCCTCCAGTTGCCTCAAAAGTCGACACTGGTGTTTGTAGATGAATCAATCCAGTTGTTAAAGGTGCCATGCTTTCGTGCCAATTCAAAATATGTTCCTTTAAAGAAATTGTTTTTGTTATTGTTCCGTTCTGCCAGCTGATATCGACAGAAACCGAAAACTCATCTTCATTGACAGTCGTGGTTGTCACCGTTCTGGTGAATAAAGTTGGTTCCCAATTATTGTTATATCCATATAATCCTGTGGCGGAGTCTTGCCTCAAAACAGGACAAGAGCCACTACAAGCAGTTAAAGTATCGAGGGCTGAATCTACTATGCAAGTCCCATTGCAGTCATTGATAGTCCTATCCCAATCATTACCACTCAGAAGATTCTCGTCTCTAAGATTTTTCAAATATTCAATTGCATCTTGAGCCAAAAATATCGCAATGGTTTGATTCTTGGCCAGATTGGCATCAGAAAGAGCTCTGTGAGCTATACTTAAAGGACCAGTGACTGCAATGAGGAGGACGGTAATGGCCACAAGGGTTTCTATTAGAGAAAACCCCTCATTCAACGGTTTTTCTATTTTAAAAAAATCATCTCTCATATTAACTGTCCACCTTCCTCTGGGAAACACTTGTTTGAATATTAAAATCCGTTTTTGTTTTATCACTTAAGTTGACAACTCCGCCAACGGTAATAATGACCCGGGGCTGTAGATTATCTGACACTCCTGTACCCAAAACATAGAAGCGTAACCCTGTATCAGCCGTTATTTGAACCTCTGGAGCTGTGACCCCAACAAAAGTAGAACCGCCGTCTGTTGAACGCTCTATTTGGTTTTCGTTCAATCTGTAGATTATTTGGTCGTTGGAATTTGCCTCCTCACCACCACTTGCTTCGAAAGCCAGGAAATTGCCCCCAGAGGCACAATCTCTCGGAGTATTAAGGTCCGAGGGAACAAATTGTCTTACAACTTGCTCACAATGATAAGTAGTACCAACACGAAGCGTTTTAGACATACCCTCAACAGCAAAACTGATATTGTTTATGACTGATTTTACGGCTTGGGTCTTTTTGTTTACCCCAACAATGCTTAGAAGAGCGCCAACACCAACAATAGAAACCACTATGAAAAGCCCTATCGAAACAATCAGTTCAATTATTGTAAACCCCCGCTTACCTTGTGAGCCCACACCCTTTTTTTGAAAAGGTGTGGAGGTAAATTCCTTATTGTTTTTACGCTTCAACATAAACATTATAATTACGGATTTCTAACAATTGATATTTGGCCTGTCGAATAAACTTGAATTGCCCGTCTAACTCCTTGTGGAGAAATAACTGTGATAACACCACTTTGATAAGTCGCATTAGAACCATAACTTTTAATAAAAGCATCTGGGTCGGGTCTTAAAAAGATAATGTCCAAGTTGCCTATTCCTCCTGAGTTACTACAACTTTCCCTTGAGCCAGCTGGGGTAGCACAAAATTTCTCTATAAAATGTCCCCCGCCAATACTGAAAGATTCCACAAGCTCGTCCGGATCATACTTTTTGTCGCCATCTAAATCTGCAAAAAGAATATAGGATGTCTTGGAAGAATCATCAAAATGAATACCATACCCAGTATCAAAAGTTACTCCACCCGGAGCGTCAAAGCCTCTGACATTAAGACCAAAAGTTTGAGCTTTACGAATGGAAAGAGCAATGTCGTAAGCCAAGTTTGTGGTCAGAATTTTATTGTTAAAAAGGGAAAATCTAACCATCATAATAGAAGTGACGGTAACAAAAATAGCCGAAACGATAAGTAACTCAATCAAAGTAAACCCCCACTTACCTTGTAAGCCCACATCCTTTTTTTGAAAAGGTGTAGAGGTAAATTTTTCCTGGTCTGAATTTTTATTTTTAAAAAAGTTCATCTTAATTTCAGAAAAATGAAATGTTCAAAATATTAATTTCGGTAAAAAATACTAATGCCGTGCCGATTATTAAAAACGGGGCAAAAGGTATCTCACTTTTAATTGTAAGATTTTTAAACAATCTCGACAACGAATTTAGTTTTGAAACCAAAACTAAAATAAGTCCTGTGGCAGCACCAACCCAAAAAGCAAGGGTGATGGCTGAAATCACGCCTCCTAATCCCAGGAGCCAGCCCATAGCAAATGCTAACTTGGCATCACCGAATCCCATCCATTTCCCGCCTGAAATAAGCCAGAAAAAGGCAAAAGGGGCCGCCGCAATTGGGCCGGCTAAAACAGTCCAGGAGGAAGGAGCAAGAAGTAAAAATTCATTAATATTTATTGGAAAAATTTTGATTAGAGAGAGAATAATTAAAGTGTAGACTAGTCCATCAGGAATAATTTTATGTTTCAAGTCATAAACAAAAATTGCAATAAAAATAGACCAGACTAAGAAATAGAAAAATAAATCAAAGTTTATAACTCCTACCTTGAGATAGACGAGAAGAAAAACAAGTCCTGTAAAAAGTTCAACTAGTAAATACTGAATTGATATTTTGCTCCTACAATATCTGCACCTGCCATGTAAAAACAGGAAACTCAGTACCGGAATTAAATCTAGAAATTCTAGGGTTTTGCCACAAGAAAAGCACTCGGACCTATCCTTTTTAAAAAGACCAGTATTGTATCGTAGTGTTAGAACATTAATAAAACTTCCTATAATTGTTCCAAAAACAAAAACAATAATGAAAATTAGGGTGTCCATACGGAAATTATACCAAAAAGAAAACACCTCCGAAGCAGAGGTGTTTCCTTAAAAACCATTTAATTACGGCTTAACGTCGTAAACGGCAGTCACAGTACCATCAAAGTCAGCATCACTTCCTGTACAAGCCGTGACAGCTGTAGCGTCAACATCTGAGGCCAAAGCTACGTGGTTTGTATTTTCAAGCGTTGCACCAAGGTGATAGCTTGAACAAGTTGAGCCTGATCCTAAAGCTGCGTAAGAGTAGTTACTACCTGTTGTGGGGTCTACTGGTATGGCTGAAAGGTAACCTGGTGTTTCAAGATTTGCTTCAGAAACAGCCTGTGGATAGTTATTGTTGTCATCGAAGTACAATTCAAGAGCTAACTGAAGCTGTTTAACATCAGAAACTCTTTTAGCATCCCTTGACTTCTCTCTCGCACTGTTTAAAGAAGCAAGAACAACTGATGAGAGAATCCCAATGATTGCAATAACCACTAAGAGCTCTATAAGTGTAAAACCTTTTTTCATAGCTATGATTTTAGTAATTTAAAATAGATCGACCACTTATTATTAATGTTAAGCTTTTTATAGCTCTCATCTATTATAAACTCAAAAAAGGGCTAGGAATAAAGCTCTGTGGATAAGTTCGTTTCATTTTTCTCCTCAAAAACACGCATCAGAATCTCCAGTGAGGTTCTGTACTATTCCCAGCTCAATCGTCCTGCTACGCAGAAACCAAGCCAACTGAGCCTGCAAAATGTTTTCTCACGGGGAAATTTAGGGAATAATGACTATTTCTTCTAAACTGCCGAGGAAATATTGTAGATTGGTACCAAAACAGAAGTTAAAATAAGTCCCACACTAAAACCTAAAAAGACAATCATTACCGGTTCAATCAAATTAACCAATGTATCAACTGCTGTATCAACTTCTCTCGCATAAAAACCTGCAAGAGTCTTTAAAACTTCTCCTATTTTACCCGTTTCTTCCCCAACTTTAATCATTTGGACCATGATATTAGGAACTTCTGAATGACCAGACAAAGATTCCGATACTGAAGAACCAGCTTTGACTGATTCAACTGATTTTTTAAGAATCTCCTTGTATTTATTATTATCAATAACGGTTGATGTTATCTCCAAAGCATTAACCATTGATATACCAGAAGAGAGCATGGTATTCATGTTCTCTGAAATTCTGGCAAGATATAATTTTTTATATAGACCACCGATATAAGGAATTGTTAATTGGAGATTTGAAAAATACCTATTACCGCCTACTGTTCTGGCGAATCTAACAAGGAAAAATGTGCCGACAACAAGAAGAATCAAAAGAAAAACTCCATAATTTACTAAAATGGAACTGACACCCATAACAATTTTTGTATAAATTGGTATTTCCTGTCCCGCTTCCAGTAGAATCGAGCTAACCCTAGGAATAACCATTGTAAACATCAGAATCATAACTACCACAAAGGTAAATACAATAAACGCTGGGTAAATTAAAGCATTCCTGGCTTTGGAACTAACTTTGTGTGTTCGTTCTAGATAATCAGCAAGATAACCAAAAATTTGGTCGAGTTTCCCAGACTCCTCTCCAGCTCTAACCATGTTTGTATAAAACGGCGAGAAAATCTTTGGGTGTCTCGCCAGAGCTTTTGAGATTGAACTTCCGCCTTGTAAATCATCAGCCACTTGGGAAAGAGATGTTCTTAAAATCGGGCTCTCCGATTCTCCGGCTAGAAGCCTGAAAACCCTTAAAGCTGAGACTTGGGCGTCAAAGAGAGTGGCAATTTGTCTTGACAGAATAACAATTTCCTTCGATTTGACTGGGTTTAAGATAGTTATAATCCTACTTAAAAATGAAGTCTTATCAGCTGAAGTAATAGAAGAAACAACAAATCCCCTGCCTTGGAGGGAAATAATAGCAACATCTTGAGAGATTGCGTCTATTGTCCCTTCTCTTTCTTGTCCCTTATCGTCTATTACTTTATATTTAAAAATCATTTTTTATAGAAGCTTATCCAGAAGAGCTGGATTTAATGAATGGATTCGAGCCTCTTCAAGAGTAACTTCACCTTTCTGAACAAGATTAGCTAAAGATCTCTCCATGCTCATCATTCCAAGATCACTGCTTATCTCAATTAAGCCGTCAATTTCATGTGTCCTTGATTCCCTAATCAAATTTGCTACTGCTTTGTTATTTATTAAAAGTTCATAGGCGGGAATCATGCCGCCTGATATCCTTTTAACCAACCTTTGAGAGAAAACCCCCATTAAGCTGGAAGCCAACTGTGCTCTAATCTGCACTTGCTCCAGACTATCAAAAGAATCAATAATCCTGTCTATAGTTTGTGAAGCATTATTAGTATGAAGAGTGGAGAAAATCAAATGACCAGTTTCAGCTGCAGTTACAGCAGTCTCAATAGTATTTCTGTCCCTCATTTCTCCTATCATTGCAACATTGATATCCTGCCTGAACATCCTATTAAGAGCTCCAGTAAAACTTTTTGTATCTATACCAACCTCCCTTTGGTCAATAATTGATTTTTTCTGGTCAAAAATATATTCAATGGGATCTTCGATTGTCAAAATGTGCTCGGACCTGTTTACATTTATATTTTCAAGCATTGACGCCAAAGTGGTGCTCTTACCTTGACCAACTGGGCCAACAACTAGAAAGAAACCTTGGTTTCTTTCTGAAAAAGAATTCAGAATTGGAGGTAAATTCAAATCTTCTATGGACTTAATAACTCTCGGGATAAGCCTCAGAGCTACACTTATATTTCCTCCCTGAAAAAAAGCATTACATCGAAGTCTTGCTTCATTACCATAAGAATAAGAAAAGTCTTTTTCTTTATTAGTTAAAAAATCTTCTTTTTCTTCCTCCGTTAAAAGTTCTGAAAGAAGCCCAAGCGTATCCTCTTTGGTTAAGACGGCTTCCTTTTGTAGTGGAACTAAATCTCCTGAAACCCTAATTGATGGATGTCTTCCTTCAGAAAGGTGAAGGTCCGAACCCCCTTCTTTAATGACGGTAGAAATAAGTCTTTCTAAAAATGCCTTATGGTCTGTCATAATTTGCTACTTACGATTTTTAAAACTTCTGCCAAAACTTCTGATGGAATGGTGCTGGCTTTAACAATGTATCCATCAATATTAAATTCTTTAGCTTTTTCTATATCTTTACTATACCCATGGTTGGTTAAAACTATTACAGCAGCATTCTCAGCTAGATTTCCCTTGCGGAGTCTTGATAAAAACTCAAAACCGTCCACCCCGGGCATAACAATGTCTAAAATTATAGCGTCATAATCGCCCCCTTTTTTTATTTTTTCCAACGCCTCTTCTCCACCAAAAGCAGTATCGACAGTATGGCCAACTTCCCTAAATTTTACTGAATAAACATCCAGTAAAAATTCATCATCATCTACGATTAAAAATTTGTAGGTATTTTTATCCGACATAATTATTAAAATTTTATAATAAAGAAACCAAAATAACTACCTAAACAATAATATCATCTGTACCAGCCCTTAATTTATTCACCTCTTTAAATGGAACAAGTTTCTGGGACGATTTTAGGATAGCGTCCTCAAGCATAGTCAGCATCCCTTGTTTTCTGGCTTGACTCTTAATTTCCTGTTCAATTGGATTGGTTAAAATAGTCTTTTCCAGATCCCTATCCATCTTTAGAACTTCAACGACCGCCATTCTGCCCCTTGTACCTGTTGGACAACTACCAGTGGGTTCCAACTCGTAAACGCTTTTGATGGCATTTACTTCCTTCTTAAATCCCACAGGCAAATCTGCAAATTGCTTATCAAGCATAGCTTTTAAACTGGCATCAAGTTCCCTCTCCTTGCCTGTGTCAACACAAAGAGTACTAACAAGTCGTTGGGCAATGGCTAAAATTAAAGTTGGTGTAATTAAGAATGGGTCAATTCCCATATCAACCAGTCTCGGAATAACTCCAACTGCATTATTGGTATGAATTGTCGAAAGAACAAGATGTCCAGTTAATGCCGCCTGAACAGCCAGGGCAGCAGTTTCTTTATCCCTAATTTCACCAACCATGATAATGTCAGGGTCCTGACGAAGAGTAGTCCGAAGTCCTGTGGCAAAAGTGTACCCAATTTTAGGCTTTACCTGTGATTGGCTTACTCCTTCAATATTATATTCAATTGGATCTTCAAGAGAGAGGACGTTTTTCTTTTCCCTGTTGAGCTCCTGAAGCATTGAATAAAGAGTGGTGGTTTTACCAGAACCTGTCGGCCCAGAAATTAAAATCATGCCATAAGGCCTTTTAATTGCGTCCTTTATTAAATCAAGGTTTCTTTTACTTAATCCTATATTATCAAGTCCAAGAACACCCTTTTCTGAGTCTAAAATCCTCATCACAACTTTTTCACCATAATAAGTGGGGAAAGTTGAGACTCTAAAATCAATTTTCCTACCAGAAATATGGGCTAGAAATCTTCCGTCTTGAGGTTTCCTTTTTTCATCAAGTCTCATGTTTGACAAAACTTTAATCCTGGCAACAACTGGGTCTAAAACATTCTTGGGTAAAACCAAGCTAGTAGACATCTCTCCGTCAACTCTAAATCTGACACGGACATTTTCATCCATCGGTTCAATATGAACATCTGAGGCTTTGCCTTCAGTAGCATATCTCAAAATTGTGGCTACAATTTTACTCGCCGGAGCATCTTCAATAAGCTTGGTCTTAACTTCCTTGCCAACTTCCTCGCCTTTTCTAGCTTCACTTTCACTTATTTCTGTTTCAAGCTCAGTCAGAGCTTTCGAAACTTCTCCATGAAGACCTTTGTAGGTATCAATGGTATTACCAAAGTCCAGTTCTGAAATTAAAAATATTTTATAAGGAATCTTATTCTTTGATGAAATAAACTGTAGTGCATCTCTGGCTTCGATGTTGTCTGGATCAACAACTCCAACCTCTAAAACACCATCTGTCATGCCAATTGGGACAAATTTGTAATGGATAGCTGAAGACTCTGGAATCATTTTTAAAATTTTAAACGGAACTTTTTTGTTTCCTAATGTTTTAACAGGAATACTAAAATATTCACCTTTTGATTCTAAAATATCCTTCGGACCTACTCCTTTTGAAATTAAAACAGACTCAAGACTTCTTGAGTTTTCATTGGCTTCACGCTCTATTTCAGATATATTGCCTTCCTTTAGAAGACCTTTTTTAATAAGAACATCAAGAAAGCCCATCAAAAAATAATTTAATTCTAAACACCATCATCGACAGACGTATCTTCTGGGACATTCGGTATAACAGGGTCACTACCTATTTCCCTGAAAGGATTTGGTCTTCCCGCTGGTTGTGGCTCAACCTCCTGACTGAAGTCTTCAAGTGCGGTAAATGATTCGTCACTAAAAATACTTTCATCAAGGTCTAGGGAACGAAGCTCAAGAAGGGTAGTTAAAAATTCCTTACCAATAAGAACATCCTCTTCGCTCACGCCCGGTCTAGTACTCAATAAAGAACCCCTGTCACCTCTTCCGGCAAAAAACGCGCTATAAAGGGAGTACCCAGCAAGTGCAATAATTATTACCAGAGCAATATTCTTATATTTAGCAAAAAATTCTTTCATAATTACTTAAGCCAATAGGTTTTAATAGTTACTTCGAAATTTAATAAATTCTTGTCAGCTGAAGTTGGACTTAGATTCAATCTTTCAACATCGACTATTCTTAGACTCTTCTCTAAATCTTTACTAAAATCCTTAAACTCTTCATAAGGACCAGTTACCTTAAAACTTAACTGTATTCCCCCGAAAAGCTCGCCAGTTTTAACTATTTCTTCACTCTCTTCGTCTTTGGCAATCGAAACATCCCTTACCAAGAGCCCGTATTTGGAAGCAATGCCATCGAGATCGAGAATAAGTCTGACATTGTCAACATTATCGGGCAAAAGTTTTTCAATCCTGTCCAAATCCTCGGTTGAAAAAGTATTATATCTACTTAAAAGTTTATCTCTGACAGCTTGAAGTTCTTTTGATCGTACTAATGCTTCATTAAACTGAGCACTCTCCGCATTCAAAACTTTAATCTCCTTATAAGTCGGGTCAATAAACGAGAAAAAAGCTATGACAGCGATAATTATTAATGATGTTGATAAAATTGGTCGTGACATATTAAAGACCTTCTACATTACCTCTAAAAGAAACTAGACTTGGGTCAACCGTGGCCTCCAAAGAAAAACCAATATTGCCAGAACGATCAGGATTAATATCTGAAAATATTTGGTCCTTCAGAAATCTGCTTTGTCCCAAAAGATCGGATTGTAAGACAACAGTCGCATGATTGACAGCCTCGCCAGTCATAACAAGCGTCATTTCACCAGAATCTAACACAAGAAATTCAAACTGTTCAAATCTAACATTCTTCAAAGTTAACTCTTCCAGTAAATCAAATAAGGGGGTCAGCGCAATATGTGAGGAAAGGATATTACCACTCGACTCAATCCTATTGTCCAATCTTGATAAATCATCAATTAGTCTGGGATCAAAAGCCTCTTTGGCCCTTTGTAGAGAGACCGCTTTAGATTCTATTCCACCTTCTACATAGGCTTTATAGACAATAACCCCAACGGAACCGGCAGTCGCTAGCAAGAAAACAATAACCGAAATTATAAAATAAAGGCCTATAGAAGGTTTCCTTTTAGAAATTGGTGCCAATGACTTTTTCGGTATAAAAGAAGTTTTGTCAAAAGTGTCAAGCATGATTAAATTTTATTATGAAGAAGGGAAAAAAACAAAAGGAATGTGGGTACTATTAACTAGCCTGACTCGTCTAATTTTCGTAAAGCTACACCTATAGCCACTGCAAACTCTGGGCCTGCCCGCTTTAATGTTTTTTCAAGAAATGCTGGATATTGCAGGCTTGAAAACGGGTCACTTGTGATTACCGATGAAGATATTTTTTGATTTGCAAGTTCTACAAATCCTTCTAGTATCGACCCTCCTCCAGTTAGAAAAACCTTTGAAACATTCTTGTTATACTTTTTTTGATAACCCAAAAGAACTTGGTTAGCCTCGTTTAGAACCCCGCCGACAACCAAGGAAGAAACCTGATAGGTATGCTGGTCGTCTTTCAGTAATCCTTTTTCCCTTTTAATATCTTCTGCTTCGGCCATACTCACACCAAGGGCTTTAGAAAGAGAGACTGAAATATTTTGTGACCCTTTATTAATTACATGGGAATCTCTAATTATGCCACTCTCAACTATATAAACTTTCGTGGTCCCCGCCCCAAAGTCAATAATCATAATTGATTCTCCCGGTTTGGAAGAGGTCGTCCTGATAGTACTAAAAATTTCAATTTCAAAAAAACTTGGTTTCAATCCAGCCTCTTTGACAATCTGAGTATAATTTTCAATAGTCTCCTTATGAATTGCCACTACAAAAATTTCTATTTTATCTATTCTTTTAATTTTTTCATCTTTCTCGTCTGGTTTTTCTTCTCCAGAATTTGGCGCCTGTGATTCTTTTGGGACAACTCTCCAGTCCATCGAGACTTCGGATATTGGAACTGGAATATATTTCCTCATTTCAATAGGTACCATTTCTTGGAGTCTCTTCTTACCAACGTCTGGCATCTTTACAAGATTTATAAGACTGGAGCTCATTGGAATAGCCACCCCACAATTTTTTGTCGTAACATTGGCTTCCTTTAGGAGATCTTTCAGAGCACCGGTTATTTTCTCCAATGAAAGATTGGTTGATTGTCCCTTATCAAGACCTGTATATGGGCCAAGAGCCAATTCTCCATATGTCTCAAGTATGGCTGCACCTTTCTCTTTCTTAATTTGAACAACTTTAATAGAAGAGGAGCTAATATCAACCCCCAAGACACTTTTGTTGGATTTTGCTCCACTCAAGATTTTATTCAGAAATCCTGCCATAATTTAATAGTCTAACAGCCTAATTGTACCGTATAAATTAATTCTATGCCCAAAATATGGGAAATCCTCTCTGAAATAGTCTTCCCCTCAAGTCTAACCGAAAGAAAAATCAGGAGAATGAATCTTGGAGACTTTAACACAATCAAAGAAGTGTCTTTCAGTTCCGAAAGTAAAGTCTTGTCTTTTTTTAAGTACAAGAATCCTCTGGTTAAAGAGACTATTGGGCAAATTAAATACAAAAGGAATGGAAGATTGACTAAAATTTTCGCAGAGATAGTCTATTCGGAACTCTTAGAAGAGATTTCCGACTTAAGTTTATTTGAAAATTTTAATAATCCGATTTTAGTACCAGTGCCTATGAGTAATATTGAAAAAAGGGAACGAGGATATAATCAAGTTGAGTTATTGGTTGATGAAATTGTAAAAATAAGTGGCGGTAGTCTGTCTTCGGATTTTAACTTATTGAGAAAGATAAAGAATACAAAAAGACAAACTGAATTAAAAAGAGAAGAGAGGTTAGAAAATATTAAAGGAGTTTTTGAAATAGGTTTAGGGGTTGAAGGAAAAAATATCATTCTGATTGATGATGTTATGACAACCGAAGCAACAATCAATGAAGCCAGAGAAATTTTAGAGCATGGTGGAGCAAAAGTTTTTGTGGTTGTGATGGCTAATTAGTACATACTACGACCAGTACTTTATAGCAGACTTCAAATATGTTAATTTGTAGCTACTTGGAGGGGTGCCAGAGTGGCTGAATGGGACGGATTGCTAATCCGTTATGCGGGTTAAACCGCATCGAGGGTTCGAATCCCTCTCCCTCCGCCAGTTGGAAAAAGAAAGATCAAGTAAAATAAGACAAAAGGGGGCTCTAAAAAGCCCTCTTTTTGTATGATAGTATTTTCCTTATGAGTCTTGAATCAAAGGTTGAGGAAGTCCTAAGAATAACTCCTGTTCAAAAAAATGCTCTAAAAAAACTTGGTATAAAAACCATTGAAGATTTGCTTTACCACTTCCCCGCTAGATACGGCGAACAAAGCCAAACAAAAAATATCTCTACATTAAAGGAAGGAGACAGGGCTGAAGTTTTTGGAGAAATTAAGAAGTTGAAAACATCCAAAGCATATCGAAAGAAAATTCCAATGGCGGAGGGTGTTCTAGAAGACCATTCGGGAAAAATAAAAATAGTTTGGTTTAACCAACCATACATTGCCAAAATGTATCAGGAAGGTTCGCTGGTAAAAATCGAAGGAAGAGTAAGCTCAAGAAAAGAAAAGTTATATATTTCAAATCCAGACATAAAAAATATAAATGAAATTCCGAAAGGTGCCGGTAATCCACTATTTGAAGAAAGTAAAGATAAAGACGCCGTCTCTCTTCCGGTTTATCCTGAATCAAGAGGTATTACTTCAATGTGGTTCTATCATGTAATCCAAAAATTGTTTGGCCAAAGAATTTTGGACGAAGTTGAAGACCCAATTCCTGAAAAAATACTAAAAAAATATAATCTACCGACTTTAAAAACTGCTTTTGTTTGGATTCACACACCACAAAAGAAAGCTGATGCACTTTCAGCCAGAAAAAGATTTGCTTTTCAGGAAATTTTTATGATTCAAATTCAGAAACAAAAAGATAAGAAAAGTTATCAAGAAAAACCCTCATTTAAAATAGAAAAGACTGGAAAAGAAATTGATTCCTTCGCTAAAAAGTTTCCATTTGAATCAACCAATTCTCAAAAGAAAGCTATTAAAACAATATTAGGTGATTTTGAAAAAAATTACGCTATGTCCCGCCTTTTAGAGGGAGATGTTGGTTCTGGAAAAACTTATGTCGCAGCAGTCACTTCTTATGCAGTTATTACTACACCACCTGATAATAAGGATTTTGGGGCTTTACAGACAGCTTATATGGCACCGACTGAAATATTAGCCAATCAGCTTTTTGAGAACTTTATAGAGTACTTTAAAGATATTAAAATTCAAATCGGGCTTATTACGTCAAGTGGATGTAAGAAATTTCCATCAAAAGTAAGTAATGAAAACTGGACTAACATTCCCAGAGGTCAACTTCTTAAGTGGGTAGAGAATGGTGAGATACCAATTCTTATTGGCACACATGCCTTAATTCAGAAAACCGTTAAATTTAAAAACTTGGCTTATGTAATTATTGACGAACAGCACAGATTTGGGACAGGTCAAAGAAGAATTTTAGTTAGAAAAGATGGAGTTCTCCCACATCTTTTATCAATGACCGCTACTCCAATTCCACGAACACTCGCCCTGACGATTTATGGAGACTTAGATTTAACTCTGCTCGATGAAATGCCAAAAGGTAGAAAGCCAGTTATTACAGAAGTAGTTAAACCAGACAAAAGAGAGAGAGCTTACGAAGAAGTTCGAGCACAATTGAGAAAAGGGCATCAGGTTTATGTCATTTGCCCAAGAATTGATGAGCCAGACCCGAAAAAAGAACAGGCTCTGCGTGTAAAATCTGTTAAAGAAGAAGCTAAAAGGTTAAAGAGCAAGATTTTCCCCGAATACAATATTGAAATGATGCACGGAAAAATGAAACCAAAAGAAAAAGAAGAAACTATGAAAAAACTGAAAGATGGCAAGATAGATATTTTAGTTTCAACATCAGTTGTCGAGGTTGGAGTAAATATCCCAAACGCTACAAGCATTATTATTGAAGGTGCAGAGAGATTCGGCTTGGCCCAGCTTCATCAGCTTCGCGGACGGGTTATTAGAAGTACCTTTCAGCCATACGCTTTTATTTTTAGCGATACCAAGGCTCAAAGAACAATGGATAGATTAAACGCCCTGAAAAAAGCCAAGAATGGATTTAAATTGGCAGAGTATGATTTAGAATTTCGTGGCGCAGGAGATTTGGCTGGTAAGAAACAATGGGGTATTACAGATTTGGGAATGGAAGCAATAAGGAATATTAAGATGGTTGAAGCTGCTCGAGAGGAGGCAATGGGAATAATTGAGAGCGATTTTGAGCTAAAAAAATACCCTCTAATCAAAGCCCAAATTGAAAAAAGGGTCGAAATCCATTTTGAATAAGTTCAGCCCGACCATCCTGCAAATAGATAAAAATGCCTTTGTTTTGTGGGCACGGCAGGACTTGAACCTGCGACCACCGAGGTATAAGCTCGGCGCTCTACCAACTGAGCTACATGCCCATATATCTATTGTAGCCTGAGTAGCTAAAACAGCTATATACCCATATCAGAAACTTATCCGACGAAGTAATACTACCCACTTATTTCTGCCCTATCAAGTTGTTTGATAGAATTAAAGACATTAGAAGATAATTAATTTGTTATGGATATCTCAATATTTTTAGCGAAGGCTTTCGGTCTCTATATGCTTATCATGGGAGTAGCCCTAGTTCTAAGAAAAGAAAACTTCACTGGCATAGTCTCTGACAGTACCGAGGACGAAACATACAGATTTATGCTCAGCATAATCACAACAATTGTCGGAATTCTTTTGGTTATAAGCCACAACATATGGTCAGGACCAGGTTGGGTCATATTAATAACAGTTATGTCATGGCTAATTCTTCTTAAAGGAATTTCTAGAATTTTCCTTTCAGATGATCAGTTTGAAAACCTGACTGGTTGGGTGGGTCCTGTGACTTACCTATGGATAGGAGTTCTATCTATTGTTCTAGGAATTTATCTGGCTTATATTGGCTTCGCTTTATAAGTTAAATAATTAAAAATGGAAACGTCAATATTTCTAGCAAGAATTTTTGGAGTCTATATGCTTATTGTGAGTCTTGTGGTTTTAAAAAACAAAAAACGACAAGAGTTAATCAATGAGTTATCAAAACATGAAGACTTAAGATTTGTTATGGGGCCCTTTACACTTATCTTTGGGTTGGTTCTAGTTAACATTCATAATATTTGGGGGGAAGGATATAAAACAGTAATCACTATTGTTTCTTGGATAGTTCTTATTAAAGGAGTGTTAGTTGTTTGGCTTGATGAAAAAAATTACAGAAAATTAATGGACAAGATAAGTAAACCAAACCTACTTACGGCGATAGGAGTAATAAACCTTATTTTGGGCCTTTATTTCACTTATATCGGATTCTTTATTTAGAATCCTTATCAAATCTCGGGTCCTTTTTTAGAGTCACCCCATTTGCTAGGAGGATTTGTTCAAATTCATCTCTTTCCAAAGTTTCTTTTTCTATCAATGCATTAACAATAACTTCAAGAAGTTTTTTGTGACTCTTAACTGCCTCTCTGGCCCGTGATTCTGCCTCTTTCATTATTCTGTGAACTTCTTCAGCGACCATATTAGCTACATTTACAGAATTATCTCCATGAACTGTTCTACCATAAACATCAGGGTCGTCAGACAGAATGGCAATTGGGCCAACCTTATCACTCATTCCATAACGAGTAACCATATCGCGAACAATTGCAGTTGAAACTTTCAAGTCATTAGAAGGTCCTGTGGTTAAATCGTCAAAAATCATTTGCTCCGTTACATAACCTCCAAGCATTACGGCAACATTATCAAGAAAATCTTTCTTCGAACGAAGCTTCTTCTCCTCAACAGGTAGGTTCATTGTGTACCCCGCAGCATGCCCACGGGAAATAATAGAAATCTTATGAACAGGGTCTGCGTTTTCCAAAATAGATGCAACCAGAGCGTGTCCCGCTTCATGGTAGGCAGTGATTTTCTTTTCATCTTCTGAAAGAATATGGCTTTTTCTTTCTGGACCAATTATTACCTTTTCAATTGAACGAACTAAATCAAATTGAGAAACCTTTTTACGACCTTCTCTGGCTGTTAAAATTGCAGCCTCATTCATAATTGATTGTAAATCGGCTCCGGAAAGTCCAGGGGTTCTCTCGGCAATAACCCGTAAATTGACGTCCTCTGCTAGTGGTTTCTTTTCAGCGTGAATACTAAGGATTCCCTCCCTTTCTTCTCTGTCGGGAAGATCGATTCTAACTCTTCTGTCAAACCTCCCAGGCCTTAACAAAGCTGGATCAAGGACATCAGGTCTGTTTGTGGCAGCCATAATAATAACCTTCTCGTTTGGTTCAAAGCCATCCATTTCAACCAAAATCTGGTTTAAGGTTTGCTCTCTTTCATCATTCCCTCCACCGACGCCCGTACCCCTAACTCGTCCAACCGCATCAATCTCATCAATAAAGATAATGGCTGGTGCTCCTTTCTTTGCCATCTTAAATAAATCCCTAACTCGACTTGCTCCGACACCAACAAACATTTCAACAAACTCCGAACCAGAAATTGTAAAGAATGGTACTCCTGCTTCTCCGGCAACGGCACGAGCCAAAAGTGTTTTTCCCGTTCCGGGTGCACCCATTAAAATAACTCCCTTTGGAATTCTCGCTCCAATATCTAAAAACTTTTTGGGATTTTTCAAAAACTCAACAATTTCAAACAATTCTTCTTTGGCTTCTCTTGCCCCGGCAACATTTCGAAATGTAATTCTCTGACTTTTGTCTTTCGGGTCAATAAAACGTGCTTTTGACTGCCCAAAAGTGAACGCCTGCATACCTGCTCCTTTAACTTGTCGAGATAAATACCAAATGAAAAAGAGAATGAAAAAAACAGGAATAAGAAATGGAAGAATATTTAATAAATAGAAACCAAAACCACTTGGATTATCTATTTTTATTTCTACGCTTTCCAAAGCACTAAGCTCAACACCATAATTCGTAAGAGTATCTGTTATTGGTGTACTTACTTCTTTTTTGGTCTCTTTTTCCGATTCGTCTACATAAAGAATTTCAACACTATCTCCTTTGACTGTAATCTCATTAACTAATCCTTTTGAAACATCTTGGGCTAGCTGAGAAATAGCTATTTCCTCTGGCTTTTCTTCTCCGTTAAAAAAGAAAGAATAGACGGATAAAACTATTAAAAAGATTATAAGAGTACTTAATAGATTCATCCAAAAACCACCGCCTTTTGGTATTTTCAGCTGGGGTTTTTTTGAATTTTTTGGAGTTGTGTCTTTACTCCCCTTTCCGCCCATAACGGATAGAGATTATCACAAAAGCCCTTATTTTTGAAGCTTCAATCTGATAGTATCAAAGCAATGGCAACTTACTTAAAAAATAAAAAGGCCAGTTTTGATTATGAAATAGAAGAAAAACTCCAAGCTGGATTGGAGCTTTTTGGGCTTGAAGTAAAGAGTATTAGGCAAAACAAAGGCTCACTCGAAGGTGGCAGGGTTGTAGTTCGGGGGAATGAAGCTTATTTAGTCGGAGTAAATATTCCGCCATACCAACCAAACAACACTCCAAAGGATTATGACCCTGAAAGACCAAGGAAATTGTTATTAAGCAAAAAAGAGATAGCTCGTATTGGTGGAATTGAAAGTAAAAAAGGCTTGACAATAGTGCCTATTTCAGTGTACAATGCTGGCAGGAATTTAAAACTGGAGATAGGGATTGCTCGCGGAAAGAAAAAATACGACAAAAGAGAATCTATTAAAAAGAAGGATACAAAAAGAGATGTAGAGCGCGAAGCAAAACATAGAATCCGGTAAGTCCCTTGCTGAATTTAATCTTTGATTAAATTCAGCAAGGGGGTGATCGGCTTTGACAATGAAATACTCTTTAAAATGTGCAAAGTAGAGTTTCTGTAACTCTTAAAAAAGCAGAAAAATTTTAAGTGCAAACTTAAAATCTAAGCTAGGGAGTTTCTCCTTGGCTCCAGCTTTCGCTCTAGCTTAAGTTGGCGTCTCTTCTAGTGAATTCTGGTAGCTGGATTGAGGTGTTATATCACCAGAATGGAATGTAAGATCTCCGCCGATTGCATTCGAGACAAAGGTGGATAGAGGGAATTAGGTTTTGTCTACTTATACTAATTCTTTTGAACAAATAAAGTAGACTAGACTTTGTAGATCAGTTTAAGGAACTTCAATGGACTGCGGTTCGATTCCGCACACTTCCACAACTTGGGAATAATCTTATTTAAGTATATAGCACATATGAATGTTTAGAGGTGGGTTCTAATTTATATATTGAAAAATCACTCTAAATATGATAAAAATAGCACTGTAGTATCCCGCTTTGGCGGGATTAAAAAATAAGTTTGAGAAATTTTAATCAAAAAAGAGAAGAAAGAGCCAGAGTAAATGAAGCCATTAGAGCTAATGAGCTCAGGGTTCTAGGCCCAGAAGGAGAGACTTTTAATGTCTTAAGTAAGGAAAGTGCCCTTTCAAAAGCAAGAGAAATGGGATTGGACCTTATAGAAGTCTCCCCCAACGCCAATCCTCCTGTTGCTAAAATAATGGATTATGGTAAATTTCTCTACGACCAAAAAAAGAAAGCCAAGGAAGCTAAAGCCAAATCTCATAAAACAGAGACGAAAAACGTTCAAGTCAAGATAGGTACAGGAGAACATGATTTAGAGTTGAAAGCCAAAAAAGCTTCTGAGTGGCTGAAGGAGGGTCACAGAGTAAAGTTTGATTTATATCTAAGGGGAAGGGCAAAATATTTGGACAAGAAATTCCTCGAAGAAAGAATGGAGCGAATGCTCAAACTCATAACCGAAGATTATAAAGTAGCTGACGGACCTAAAAAAAGTCCGAAAGGAATGACTTTGGTTTTAGAAAAGGGCAAGGCCGCAACAAATAAAGAAAATGAAAACAAATAAAGCATATACAAAAAGATTGAAGGTGACCAAAAAGGGAAAAATTCTTGCAAGAAAGAAGGGTGGTAATCATTATAATGCAAAAGAGTCACGAGGAACTCAATTAAAGAGGAGAAGAAAAGTTGAAATTGTTTTAACAAACAAAAATAGAAGAAGGTTTTTACCAAATACCTAATCTGACTTAAATATGACAAGAGTTAAAAGAGGAACAACTAAAAACAAGCGGAGAAAAAACATCCTTAAGAAAACTAAGGGTTATCGTAATGCTAAAAAAAGTAAGAAGAAGCAAGCCAAGGAAGCAATAATGCATGCTGGTAGCCATGCTTTTAATGACAGAAGAAAGAAAAAAAATGTTTTTAGAAGATTGTGGCAGGTAAATATAAATGCCGCTCTTAGAAAAGAAGGATCAACCTACTCTAAATTTATAGGAGACTTAAAGAAAAAGAAGATAGAAGTTGATAGAAAAATATTGGCTCAAATTGCCAGAGAAAACCCCGATACATTTAAAAGAATTTTAGAGGAAGTCAAGTAAAAAATGGCCCCACTAAGCCATTCTTTACTTTAAAGAATCATATCCCCGGTTTTGCCACGAACATTGTCATGGTTTTGGTAAACGTTAATCTGCTTCCTTTCGATTTTTACTAATTCAATCAACTTCTCAACTAAAACTTTTGGGTCTTTGTCGAAAACTATTTTCTTATTACTTCGATGACTTTCCTTCATCATATTTTTTATAACTTCATCGGTTTGCCAATCTCCTTCTAGGATACCAATTGGTTTTCCGTCTTCATAAGCGACAGTAAACTCATTTATTGTTCCAATTCTTCCACAGCCAACAATAACTGCATCTGATGAACGAGTTAATAAAAGATTTCTACCTGAATAACCAAAACCCGTATAAATAATTAAATCTAAATACTCTAAAGGAAGTCTGTAAACGTTAACATGTTCTCTCTCGGAAGCTGCAGGAGAAAGCCCAATGGAAAAACCTTTTTCTTCCTTGGCACCCATAGTAGACCAATAAGGAAACCCTGTTGTGGCTCCTGTTGTTAATATACCTCCCTGTCTGATGATTTCTTTACCCAATTCTTTGGCAATATCATAAGCATCAATCCCGCAGTGTCCCGTCTCTGCTGCTCCTGAAACACAAATTCTAATTTTAAATTCTGACTTTTCCATTTACTAATATTTTACTAGAAATCAAGCTCAAATTGCTCCCCTACTTCTGGGGAAATCGCATCAATGTTTAAATAGTCCTTAATTCTTTGTACCAAAAATATTGATGACTTTGGTTCTCCCATAGCAACAAAAACTTTTTCTAGTCTTTTACTTCTGCCCGCTTCTTCAACAAACTCTAAAAGCTCGTCAGAACCCCTGTGGCCTGAATAACCGGTAATAGTTTGGAGTCCTGCTTTAATAGAAACCTTGCTGCCATTTATTTCGACCTCCTTTACACCATCTTGAATAATTCTTCCTAAACTTCCGGGCGAATGATAATTGATAAATAGAAGCATATTCTTTGGGTCAGGAAGATATTTTTTTTCATGACGTAATATTCTTCCGCCATCTGACATCCCTGCTCCAGCAATAATTATTTTGGGTCCTTCAACATAATGTATCTTTTCAGATTCTTTTGAAGATTCAGTTACTTTTAGACCTGAGAAATCAAAAATTTTATCTCCGCTTCGAATTAAATCCTTTGCTTCGTCTTTAAAATTCTTTTGTCTTTTTTTGTAAATTTCTGTGACCTTAATCGCTAATGGAGAGTCAAGAAAAATTGGAACTTCTGGTATTTTTTTATTTTCAACCAAATCATTTAGTTCATATAAAAGAATTTGGGTCCTTGAAAGAGAGAAGGCGGGAATTAAAAGTGTTCCTCCTCTATTAATTGTTTTTTCTATTACATCTTTTAGCTTTTCTTTTCGAAGTTCAACATCTTCATGGTTTCTGTCACCATAAACACTTTCCATTAATAAATATTTTGCATCAGTTACTGGTTCCGTGTCTTTTAAAAAGGGTGCTGGAGAATTTCCTAAATCTCCAGTGAAAGCAATTTTTTGATTATTATATTTAACTTCAATAATAGCAGAGCCCAAAATATGTCCGGCATCTTTAAAATAGGCACTAAAACCATCACCTATATCCAAATCTTGATGATAAGAAACACTTTTCCATAAAGATATAGTTTTTACTATATCTCCCTCATTGTAAATTGGTTTTCTATTCTCTTCCCTGGCTTCTTTTAAAACAAATTTTATGGCGTCATTGAGCATTATTTGAGCAATTTCCTTTGTCTCAATAGTTGAATAAATTTCACCATTAAAGCCATCATGAACGAGCTTTGGAATCCTCCCTATGTGATCAGCGTGAGAATGAGTAACCAAAAGAGTACTCACTTCGCTTGGGTTGTAAGCAAATTTTAAATAATTTTTATCTTCGTAAAACTTTGAACCTTGGTGCAAACCACAATCAATAAGAATTTTCTTATCACTGCTCTCAAGCATGAAATTTGCTCCTGTGACAGATTGTGTGCCACCATAAAAAGTTAACTTAAGACTCTTGCCCATTCTCTCTTTAAAAATTTAAAAATAAAATATTTACAGAAAACAAGTACGCCAAGTGTGCCAACAATTAAATCACTGACTGTATCAAATATGTAATTGGGTTCATAAATTGGTACACCAATAAAAACTTCAAAGATTTCCCATGATAGTCCTACAATAACAAAAGAAATGATAGCAACCTTGAAAACTTTTCCTTTTTGAAATGCCTGTTGGCCAAAAAAACGAGAGAAGAAATAAAGCCAAAGGAAAGTAACACCAACCCACACGCCACCAAGAAAATGCATCACAATATCGAACCACCAATATAAAAAGTACAGATACTTCTCTCCCGCATATATGTGAAGCGAACTAATCAAAACAATGAGAACCAATGATGCAAACAATAACTGCATTCCATTTTTAGATATGTCAGAATTCATGCGTATATATCATACCATCCCAACAAAAAAATCCATCTGAATTTAACAAAATGAATTTTTCTGTTGGAGCTACTTGTGTTATTACTTAACCTAGCAAAATGTAGGTGGGTTCCTTCAACGCCATGCCACGACAAGACGAAATCTAGATCCCAAAGTAATCAATTTAGTCTAGATAATATTACAAGCAACTCCTATCTATATTCTACACTCGCTAAATACAAATTGTCACAAAAACTTAGTAGTCTGAAACATTTTAGAGAAAAGTAAATATGCAAAACTGCTTAAAATCTAATCTTTTTAGAGATTAGAAACAGTAAAAGTTTTTATTTTACCTTAAAAAACTAAAATTCTTTGTGGAAAAGTTAATTTTAGCCCTTAAAATCGGGGTAGGAATCGGAATAAATAAATGGCGCATCTGGCTTTGTGTAATCAAATAACTCCTTCTTGTTAAAAAAGCGCTTAACCTCGTCATTTGCACTTTCTACCGAGTCAGAAGCATGAACAATGTTTGCTTGAGTGCTTAAAGAGAAATCCCCCCTAATGCTTCCAGCGTCAGCTTCATATCCTTTTGTAGGACCAACAATTAATCTTGTAGCAGAAACAGTGTTAACGCCGGAAATAACCATCAAAACAACGGGGGCAGATTTCATATAGTTTTTAATTGAAGCAAAGAACGGCTTATCTTTCAGATGAGAATAATGGTCATCTAAAAGAACATCACTAATTCTAACCATTTTCATTCCTATAATTTTCAGTCCCTTCCTCTCAAACCTTCTAATAACTTCTCCTAACAGCCCTCGCTGGATCGCATCTGGTTTCATAATAATAAGACTTCTTTCTTCTTTGGAATGTTTCATTTCATTAACAAATTAGCTTCCAAGTTTGGTTAATATAATCGGATTATCATCAGTAATCAAGACCGTGTGCTCAAACTGGGCACTTCTTTTACCATCAGCGGTTTTTAGGGTATAACCGTCTTTATCTAGATAAACTCTTTTAGTGCCCTCGTTAATAATGGGCTCAATGGCTATAACCATACCAGGCCTTAATCTTGGACCCCTGTCCTTTGGCCCAATATTGGGCATATACGGCTCCTCATGAACACTTTCGCCTACTCCATGGCCTCCTAGTCCTTCGGCTGGAATAAAACCTTTACTCTTAACATAGCTTTCAATATTAGCTCCAATCAATCCAGCCTTATTTCCTTCTCTGGCGCTTTCGATAGCAACATCTAAAGCACCCTTTGTAACCTCTATCAAAGCCTTACCCTTCTCGTCAATTCCCCCTACACCAACGGTAATTGCAGAATCAGTCACTAATCCTTCATGAATTAAACCCATATCAAGAGTAACAATATCCCCCTCTTCTAAAACCTTCGCCTTCTCATTTGGAATTCCATGAACAGCCTCATCATTAACTGATACACAAAGCCCGGCAGGATAAGGGCGGGTAGCACCCTCTGGTTTGTAATTTAGAAAAGCCATTCTGTCTCCACGTTTTTTTACTTCCGTTTCCGCAATTTCATTTAACTTTTTAACGTTAACTCCTGGTTTTACTTCTTTTGCCACCATATTTAAAATTTCAGCCAATCTTTGGCCTCCTTCAACTAAAATCTTCATTTGTTCCTTATTTTTTACAATCATTTTTCAGCTATTTTTCTTTTTATTTCTTCATGAACTTCCTTGATTGTTTGCTCGCCTTTAACATCAATAAATTTATATCTTGGACTGCCCTTGTAATACTCAATAACAGGTGCAACTTTTTCATCATACCAATCAAGTCGCTTCTTAACATTTGCCTTTTCATCATCAGCCCTGCCTCTCTCTAGTAACCTTTTTTCGGACCATTCCCTTGAGACATTGGGGCAAACTATGTAAACTTCATCCCTTTTGTAAAAATCCAGAGCATTCTCCAAGACATGTGCTTCACGAATTTGCCTTGGTGTACCATCAAAGATAATATGTTCATTGCCTTTTATCTCTTGCCCAAGCTCCTCCGACCAGATTCTAATAGCTAGAAAAGCTGGTTGTAAATCACCTCTTTTATATATCTCGCGTGAAAGTTCGCTGGTATAAGTGTCTTCTTTTAAAAACTCCCTGAACTTTGCACCTGTTTCCTCATAAAAAATGGGGGTATCGGGGTCAATCTCTTTGAGATGCTCCTGTAAAAGCCTTGCTTGAGTGCCTTTCCCAGAACCTGAACGGCCTATAAATATAAATGTTTTAAGCGTCATAAAAGAAGTATATATGAGTGGAGAACTTTTTTTAATACTCCCTCATTGAAACTTGGGCTTCTATCTTTTTCAATAAATCAAGAACGACAGAAACGGCAATCAGAAGTCCTGTTCCGCCAATAGCTAAGGATTGGATTCCAGTCACGGCTCTCATCACAAGAGGAACAACGGCAATAATTCCAAGGAAAATAGCACCAACTAGAGTCAGACGAGTAAGAACCTTGCTAATGTACTCCGCGGTTGATGTCCCTGGCCGAACTCCCGGAATGAACGCACCACTCTTCTGCAAGTTCTTTGAAATAGTATTCGGATCAAATGTGACAGCGGTGTAAAAGTAGGTAAATAGAAATACCAAAATAAAATAAAAGGTCGCGAAGAGCCACGGATTATTAATGAAGTTGAAAATAAATTCAGAAACCCTTTGAACAATAGAATTATCTACCTTTGAAAGAAAGTTAAATATCATCTGCGGGAAAAGGAGGAGAGAGAGGGCAAAAATGATCGGAATAACTCCGGCTTGATTAACACGAAGTGGAAGATATGTTGAAATTCCTCCGTAAACACGATTTCCTCTAACTCTTTTGGCATAAGTGATTGGAATCGGTCTTTCGGCCTCCGTCACAACCACAACTCCCAGAGTAATTAGGATTGCCGCTACAGCAAACCCAAGATAGAGAGGAATTTGATCTGGTGTAAAGGTAAATAGAAGTTGATTTACTGTAGACGGAAGTCCAGCCACAATTCCAGCAAAAATCAGCAAGGAGACTCCATTCCCTATACCAAACTCGCTCATCAGTTCCCCAATCCACATTAAAAGAACTGAACCAGCTGTAATTACAACAATATTAATAAGCATATCAAAAGGAGAAAGCCCTACGATAACTCCCTGGTTCTGAAGAAGAGAAAGAAAGGCAAAAGACTGAATCAAAGCTAGAGGCACAGTAAGAAGTCTTGAGTATTGGGCAAACTTTTTCTTTCCAGCTTCTCCTTCTTCTTGATACATCTGCTTCAACTTGTCAGAAGTCATAGTTAAAAGCTGCATTATAATTGAGGCTGTAATGTAAGGGCCAACCCCGAGCATAACAATTGAGAGACTATCCAACCCTCCTCCAGAGAAAAGGTTAATCAATCCAAAAAACTGATTGTTTTGGAAAAATTCCTGAAGCCTGCCAACATCAATACCTGGAATTGGAATAACAGCCAAAATTCTAAAGACTATAAGAGCAGCGAGAACAAAAAGAATTTTATTCCTTAAACTTTTATCTTTAACTATTAATCTTAATTTATTTAAAAAATTTGACATATTATTTAATAGTTCCTCCAACCTTTTCTATTTTCCCTTTGGCTATTTCAGAAACTAAAAGGCCTTCAAGATTCAATTTCTTTTTTATTTCCCCATTCCCTAGAATTTTCACCTTTGGATTCTTGCCTTTTTTCTTATTAACCACTTCCCTTGCTAAAAGACTTCTAACATTCACATTGTCTCCATTTTCAAAAAGCATATCCAAAGCAGAAACATTAATAACTTGAGGTCTTATTTGAAAGCTTTTAAACCTGTATCCTCTTTTTTTGGGAATCTTTTTTATCATATCCCTGATTTCTGGCCTAATCTTTCTTCCAGCTCTAGATTTCTGACCTTTGTGGCCTCGGCCTGAAGTCTTCCCTCTCTTTCCTCCTCTACCGACCTTAACTTTTCTAGTATTTGGAGTTTTTCTTTTTAAATTATGAATTTGCATAGTCTTTATTTAACTTCAGCCTTCTCTTTTTTGTCTTCTTTTTTTGAGACATCAATCTTGACTGGGCTCTTTATTCCGACCTTTTTTAAGGCTTTGATTGTAGCCTTAGCATTGTTCACATGATTCTTGCTCCTTGAAATAATTTTACCTGTAATATCTTTCGCCCCAAGTAAATCAAGGATAGCTCTCATTGCTCCTCCAGCTTTTAAGCCCTTCCTAGGAGTCGGGAGCATCATTACCCGAGAGGCGCAGTATTTTGCATCAACATCAAAAGGGATAGAATTTGTTTTAGTTAGCATTGGAGTAATCATGTTCTTCTTGGCATCTCGAACAGCTTTTTCAATAGCAAGTGACGTGTCTGATGATTTGCCAAGACCAACACCAACTGAACCATTTCTGTTTCCAATAACGACTCCAACACTAAAACTAAATCTTCTACCTCCAGCAACAACACGAGTCACCCTCCTCATGCTTATGATTTTTTGTTCGTACTCTGATCTTGGTCTGACTGGACCCCTTCTTTTTTTCTTATTAAACTTTTTATTAACAAATTTTCTAGTTGTTTTCTTTAAAGCCGTCTTCTTCGAAATCTCAAAACCGCCTTGACTTGTCTCAGGCTCATTCAACTTTTTGATTTTTTCTTTTTTTTCTACAACCATATTTAAAAAATAAGTCCTCCTTCCCTAGCTCCTTCTGCTAAAGATTCAACATTCCCTGTGTAAATATATCCTCCTCTGTCAAAAACAATTTTTTTGATTTTTTTATCTTTTGCCTTCTTGGCTATGTCTAAACCAACATTTTTTGATTTTTCATTAAAAGTCTTTCCAGAAACTTTAGCTGATGTACTTGAGGCAAGAGTTGTAGATTTACTGTCATCAATAAGTTGGGCGGAAATATTCTTATTAGATTTAAAAATTGAAAGTCTTGGTTTTAGAGAAGTGCCGAAAACCTTGGATCTAATCCTGCCCCTTCTTTTTACTCTTCCTAAAGTTTTAATTTTTGTTTTTTCCATATTACGCAGCCTTCTTTCCCTGTTTCCTCCTAATCACTTCGTCTTCATATCTTATTCCTTTGCCTTTGTACGGCTCTGGTTTTCTTTTAGCCCTAATTTCAGCCGTAAATTGGCCAACCTTTTCCTTGTCAATTCCAGAAATAGTTATGACATTTTTCTCTGCTGTTGCCTTGAGACCTTCGGGAATTGTCAATTCAACAGGATGAGAAAAACCGAGAGACATCACAATCTTATTCCCCTGGACATCAGATTTAAAACCAACTCCTTCAACTACAAGTTTCTTCTCATAAGGAGTGTTAACACCATTAATCATATTTGAAATATGAGAAGCGTAAGTACCCCAAAGAGCTTGTGCTTGTTGACTACCTTTCTTGGGTTCTAATTTAATTTCGTTCCCTTCCACTTTTATTAAAATATCGTCTTTGAATTCCCTCTTTAATTCTCCATTAGGACCTTTGACATTAAAAACATGGTCACTGAAAGTAACTTCAGTTTTTTCAGGAATGATTATTGCTTTTTTACCTAAACGGCTCATGATTACCAAATTTCAAATAATGCTTCCCCTCCGACCTTCATTTTTTTTGCTTCTTTTTCTGAGATAATTCCATTTGGGGTTGAAAGAACTAATGTTCCTTTGCCAAATTTTACAGGTTTTATTTCCCTGAAGCTCTTATATACTCTTCTCCCAGGCTTTGAAATTCTTTTAACCTCGGAAATTTTTGGACTACTATCTTTTTTGTAAATTAAACCAGTCTCCAAAGTTTTCTTGACACCTTTACCTTTAACATTGACAAAACCAAGATAGCCTTCCTTCTTTAAAATGTCCGAGATAGACTCTTTAACTTTTGAGTAAGGAGTTGCGGTCATTTCAGAACCAACAGCGCTGGCATTTTTCAGTCGGTTTATAAAATCTCCAATAGGGTCGCTTACCATGATGATTTCTTAATTCCAGGAACTTTCCCTTCATTAGCTAGCTCTCTAAAACAGATACGACACAGGTCAAAGTCTCTCATATAGCCCCTAGCTCTACCGCAACGAAAACATCGCCTGACAATACGGCTTGAGTACTTTGGCCTCTTATTTGACCTTGCTATTGTTGACTTTTTGGCCATATGAACAAAAAAGAGCTCAAAAAAGCTCAGGGGTAATATTAACAATATAATGGCTTAACGTCAACCCAGAAATAGCTTGTTTTAGACATGTCACTTCAAAATCAACTTTAATTAGTTCTGATTTAATATTAAGATATACCCCTTGACAAAGAAAAATAAGGTTATACTATGAGTGACGGATTGGAAAGGAGGTGATAGATACCATGACGTCATCACACACCACGATTGACGAGATCAATTTCCTGAGGCACCTCGGCACGTGGACAAATAACTCGCCCAGCAAGGTCGAGGATGTGCCCTGGAAGAGTCGAGCGGAAAAGCTCTTTCGGTACCGAAACTCCATGGAGAATCGGGAGAGGTGGGGAGCAATCAATCCCGTCCTCGTCAGGCAGTTCATCAACAGCGAAATTGAACGCCTGAGTGCATGACCTCCTGAGTGTCAGGAGTAGAGTAATCGCCAAATCCCATTTTTGCGTTTCTGGGATTAAGTCTCTCTTTGAGAGATAAAGAACGCTCCCGGCAGCGGTGGTCAGCTGCCTTTTTTTATGTACTATTTTTGAAAAGGAAAGCCTAGGGTTTCCAGATATTTGGTGGCCTCTTCCTTATTCGAAGCCGATGTAACAACAGTTATAGAAAGCCCAAAAACATTCTTCAACTCTTCGTCAGAGGTTTCTGGGAAAATAGTGTGTTCCTTGATGCCGATGGTCAAATTGCCCATTTCATCAACTGATTTTTTTGGAATACCTCTAAAGTCTCTTGTCCTTGGAAGAGCAATATTTATAAGCTTGTTTAAAAAATTCTCCGCCCTTTTCCCTCGAAGGGTCACCTGGAAACCAATAATATTTCCTTCTCGGAGCTTAAAAGAAGCGATTGACTTCTTGGCCGGTCTTGGAGAGACCTTCTGTCCTGTAATTTTTGCCAGTCTATCTTGAATCAATTGAATCTTTTGTTTATCTTTTTCCTTCCCGATGCCAGTTGAAACAACAACTTTCTCAATTTGAGGAGTCTGCATCTTGTTTTTATAGCCAAAAGTATTCTTGAGTGAATCAAAAACCTTTAATTGTCTGTCTTTTATCATTTCCATAATTATTTCTTAGCCTTTTTCTTTTTATTAACTGAAATTTTCACATTTGAAACATGAATTGGCATTGTCCTTTCAATAATTTGCCCCTTCTGATCACTCTTCCTTGATTTTTGGTGTTTCTTAACAATATTAATTCCTTCAACAACCACTAAATTTTTTGAGGGCAACGCAGTAAGAATTTTTCCAGACTTACCTTTGTCTTTCCCAACCAAAACTATTACATTGTCTCCTTTTTTAACTTTCATAATTATTAAACAACTTCTGGTGCTAAAGAAATAATCTTCTGATAGCCCAAATCTTGTAATTCCCTTGGGATTGGGCCGAAGATTCTCCCGGCTTTTGGTTCTTTCTTTTCTTTTTCAATAATAACAACTGCATTTTCATCAAAACGAATATAAGAACCATCTCTTCTTCTAAAGGGTTGCTTTTGTCTAACCACGACGCCTCGAAGAACATCTTTCTTTTTGACGGCTCTCCTTGGCTCTGAAGTTTGAATAGACAAAACAACAACATCCCCAATTCTGGCATACCTCTTCTTGGAACCACCCAGAATTTTGAAGACTCTACCTACTTTTCCTCCTGAGTTATCCGTTATTTTTACTAATGACTGTGGTTGAATCATGTTATGAAATTATTTGAAAATGCTTATCTTTTGACATTGGCTTTGTCTCTTCGATTATAACTTTGTCACCAATTTTGTGTTTATTTTCTTCATCATGTGCTTTGTATTTCTTTCTAATCTTTACAAATTTCCCATAGGTTGGATGTTTAACATATCTTTCAACTTCAACCACAACAGTCTTGTCCATCTTGTCTGAAACAACAATACCATTTAATTTCTTCTTATTTTTTTGTTCGTTTTTACTTTCCATGAAGTCTCCTTTTGTTAATTTCTGTCAAAATCTGTGCAATGTCTTTTTTTAAGGCTTTTCCTGCCTTAACATTTCTGGTTTTTGTTCCTGTTATACTAAATCTGAAACTTTTAAAACCCTCTCTCTTTTCCTTTAAGAGTTTGGCTAAATCGGAATCTTTCTTTTTTATCAAATTTTTCATTTCCATATTAATCTCTGACAACGACTTTAGTTTTAACGGGCATCTTCTTGCCTCCTTTTATTAAAGCCTCTTTTGCTTTTACCTCTGGGACCCCATCGACTTCAAAAAGAATCCTGCCGGGCTGAACTGGAAAAACAAAACCAGCCGGTTCTCCTTTTCCTTTGCCCATTCCAACCTCAGCCCCCTTTCTTGTATATGGTCTGTCTGGAAAGACCCGAGTCCAAACCTTACCAAACTTACCAACAGTCCTAGAAATAACCCTTCTTGAGGCCTCAATTTGGTTTGAGGTAATCCTGTCTCCAGTTATGGCTTTCAGACCATAAGATCCGAAAGAAACTTTGTTCCCTCTTGAAGCAATCCCTCTTTTAACTGGATGCTTTCGGCCAGTCTGCCATTTTCTGTGTTTTACTTTCTTGGGGAACAACATAATTATTTCTTATCAAAAACCTCTCCTTTATAAATCCAGACTTTTATACCAATTGAACCATAAGGTAAAATAGCTCTTTCTGATGAAAAATCAATATCGGCCCTGAATGTTTGAAGTGGAATCCTGCCCTTTTTAACCTCTTCTTTTCTAGCCATTTCAGCACCTCCTAATCTTCCAGAAACTATAATTTTAGCTCCTTTAACATCTCGATTAGCCATAACCTTCTCGATTGTTTGCCTTAAAACCCTTCTGAAAGGAAATCTTTTTTCAAGACCCTCCCTAATCATGGCGCTGACAATCCCGGCATTGCTTTCAGGAGAACGAATTTCCTCAATATCAATCTTAACTTCTTCTGCTCCTAAAAGTTTTTGTTTCCTTATGAATTTCGAGACATCGTCCTTCAATTTTTTTGAACCATCGCCACTTCTGCCAATTATCATTCCGGGACGAGAAGTCTTTAAAATAATTCTTAGAGATTTTTCATTTCTCTCCATTTCAATAGAACTTACATAAAAATCACGAAGTTTTTTCTCAAGAAACTCCCGAAGTAAAACATCTGATTTAAGAAACTCTTTATATTTTTTCTTATCACCAAACCAGTGAGACTTCCAGTCTCTAATTACTCCGAGTCTATGTACATATGGGTGAACTATGTGTGTCATGATTATTTTTTAGACTTTGTTTTCTTGGTTACCTTTGCTTTCTTCGGCACTTTTTTACCAAGTTCTAATGTAATGTTACTGGTCCTCTTTCTTATTAAATATGCACTGCCCCTAGCTCTTGGTCTCATTCTTTTTAAAGTTGGTCCTTCGTCAACCTTGATACTTTTTACAAATAAATCATCCTTGTTTACTGAATCATTCTCTTTGGCATTCGAAACTGCTGAATCTATAAGTTTGCCAACAACTTTTGACGCTCTTTTATTTAAAAAGTTTAATTGAGTCGAAGCTCTAACCACACTTTTGCCTTTAATTAAATCTGAAACTAGCCGAACTTTTCTAGGAGACTGTCTGTAATTTTTTAAATAGGCCCTCATGATTATTAAAATTATTTTTTAGTTTCAGTAGTTGCTTTAGCAGTTTTAGCAGCAGTAATTTCTGCTTCTCTCTTTTTTTGTTCCAGTTCTTTCTGCATCTTACCTCCATGTCTGTGGAACTTCTTGGTTAAAGAAAATTCTCCTAATCTATGCCCGACCATTTCTTCGGTCACAAGCACTTCTATATGTTGCTTCCCATTATGTACTCCAAACCTAAAGCCGACCATTTCGGGTGATATTTGGCTGGCTCTTGACCATGTCTTAATAACACCAGCTTGATCTGGTTTCTTGCCTTCTACTTTTTTCAGCAACTTTGGGTCAACAAACGGACCCTTTTTGAGTGATCTGGTCATACGAAAAAATAAAAGCCCTTTCGAGCTTCGGTTTCATATACTAGCCAAAATAAGGCCTGATGTCAAACTATATTATAGATTTTTAGGCCCTATAAAGCCCTACTAAACGGCCCAGGGGGTGAGCCGTTTATTTTTTCTTTCCAACCTTTCTTCTGGAGACTATTAGACTATTTGAATATTTCTTTGGCCTTCTAGACTTTTGACCCTTCCCAACCATTTTACCCTGTTTTGTTTTTTGTCTCTTTCGGCCTCGTCCACCCCTTCCTTCACCTCCTCCATGGGGGTGGTCAACCGGATTCATTGCACTTCCCCTGACTTTCGGCCTTCTTCCCAGCCATCTGTTCCTGCCAGCCTTACCAAGATTTACTAATTTATATTCCGGATTTGAAACTTCTCCAACACTAGCCCATGCATTTTTAACAATTTTTCTAATCTCCCCCGAAGGCATTTTTAAATGAACATGGGTTCCGTCATTAGCTACAACTTCTGCATAGTTTCCGGCACTTCTAACTAGCTTTGCTCCCCCATTTGCCCGAAGTTCAATATTGTAAACAAAAGTACCAACTGGAATTTTATTCAAAGGGAGTCGATTGCCAGCTTTTATCGGTGCTTCTTCTGAAACAATGAAAGTTTGTCCAGCCTTGATTGACTTGGGAAGAAGTACATATCTTTTGTCTCCATCTTTATATGAAACAAGTCCTATAAAACCCGATCTGTTTGGATCATATTCAATAGTTAGAACTTTGGCCTCAACGTTTTTCTTTTCGTATTTAAAATCTATATCCCTGTAAAGCCTTTTTGTTCCACCTCCACGATGATGCGCAGTAATTCTTCCAGCACTATTTCTTCCTTTGGCTCTTTTAACACCGCGAGAAAGTTTTTTGCTCGGTTTTTTCGCAGTCAAAACACCCCTGTATGAAACAGTTGTCATTCCTCTTCTTCCTGGTGTTATTGGTTTATATCTTTTCATATATTTTATTCGTTCATAGAAATCATCTGTAGATAATTTCTATACGAATTCAATTTTATCTCCATCTTTTAAATAAACCATGGCCTTCTTTCCTCCTGCCTTCTTCCCTTTCTTCCCTCTGGTCATTACTGTCTTCCTTTTTATATCTGAAACATTTACCTTCAGGGGCTGGACTTTGTAATTGTTGACTACCGCTTTCTCTACTTCTTTTTTTGTGGCATTAGGATGAACATCAAAAGTATAAACATTGCCCTCCTCGGCCAAGATAGTAGATTTCTCTGTAATCCTTGGACGGATAATCACACCCGAAAGGTCTGCACTGGAGCTAACTATAGATGTTTTCTCAGATACCTGTTTTTTTGGAACTGGCTTCTTGGTTTTAGCTTCCGGTGTAGTTTTTGGAACATCTTTAACAGGAGTAGTTTCTTCTACTTTCTTTTCTTCCTTTTTCTTTTTTCCAAATCCTAAAAATGACATGTTACTTACTTATTTTCTTGCTTATTTTTTTAATTGCCTTGTTAGCCTTTTTGATTTTAGCTTCCTTAATTACTGCTTTTTTAGGAGTAACCTTATCTTCAATAAACTTCAATGAAGCTTCCGGATTTTCTATCAAAAGATACTTATAATTTAAAACACTAAGCGGATTAAGGTTTCTGACTTCATCAACTTTAACATTTCCAAAATTATTAAAGCTTTTTGAAACATTTAAATCTTTACCATCTGTTGAAATCAAAATTGAATTCTTTCTTTTATTTAAAATTCTTTCATAACCTTTGATTTTTGAAAGTGAGCTTAAGATTTCTCTGGCTTCTTTTGTTTTCGGCCCATCAAAAGCAAGATTATTCACAAAAATTATTTCTCCGTCCTTGAGTTTTCTCGAAAGAACTATATAAAGGGCCTTGGTCTTCATTTTCTTGTTTATTTTCTTTGAAAAATCTCTTATATTTCTTGGACCGTGGGCTACTCCTCCCGTTCTCCAAATCGGAGATCGTCTTGAACCATGTCTTGCCCTGCCAGTTCCTTTTTGCCTCCATGGCTTTGCCCCAGTGCCTCTCACTTCATCTCTTTCTTTAACATGGGCAACAGGTGTTCTCTTATTTGCCTCCATACCAACTACAACTTGATGGACTAAATCGGCATTCCAAGGAAGCTCAAAAATGTTTTTTGAGAGCTTGAGCGAACCGCTTTTCTTTCCTTTTTGGTCGTAAATTACAGCTTCCATAATTCTTAATTAGCCTCTTACTTCAACCACTGTTCCCCTTCGACCTGGAATGGCCCCTGAAATATATAGGAGTCCGTTTTCCTTATCAACATTTAAAACTTTTAGATTCTTAACAGTTGTTTTGTCAAAACCCATTCTTCCAGCCATTCTTGTTCCTTTGAAGACTCTCTGCGGACCGGTTGCTCCGATTGAACCAGGTTGTCTTTCGGCATGTTTATTCCCGTGAGTCCTGTTTCCGCCCTTGAATCCATACCTCTTAACTCCCCCTTGAAAACCTTTTCCTTTTGAAACTGCACTAACTGAAACAGTATCGCCCTTTTCAAAGTTTGAGATATTAATATCGTCTCCGACTTTCACCTCCCCTGTATTATCCATTCTAAATTCCTTAATATGTTTGAAGTTCCCAAGCTTTTTCTGTGCCTTATTTAGATTTTTTTCCTTTGCTTCTCCCGTCCCTACTTGGACTGAAATATACCCATCTTTATCTTCTGTTTTTAAGGCTGTAATTTTAAGGGGGCTTGTTTTTAAGATTGTGGCAGGAAAAACACGGCCCTTTTCGTCAAAGATTTGCGTCATTTCTTGTTTTGTTCCTAGTGCAATTTTCATAAAAAAATTCCTGCAACAGAAGCAGAATTACCTGATCCCATTGGTCCCTATGGGGACTTAGATAGACCTAAGGTCTAGCAAAGATATATTACCCATATTGAATAAAAATGCAAATGTCGTATATTAGGTTAAGGAGGAAACTATGCCTGACAAGAAAGGACTACTCGTAAACATGCTGCTACTAGTGGCAGCAATGATTTTTTTTTGGGTGACAGTAGTTGGATTCGAACCAACATCATTAGAAAGGCCCACCGGGCTAATGCGAAAAGCCCTCTGCCGTAATGCCGAGAACATTATGAAGATACTCTCTGGTAGTGAAGGTGTTGGAGTCGAGTCCGTGGCCATCACCCCTGACAAAGTCACCGGGCAGAATGGGACCGTAGTTCTCGCTGTGTCCTGTAGTATTCAGGACTAGCCAACATCAAGTCGACGACGTGAAGAACAGTAATTGCTGACGCACGTTGTTGGCTTTTACTTTTTATATAAGGACACTAAACTACTACAGTTAACTGTAGTACCATAATCAATCGTAAGAGAAACAAAAAACCAGCTAAAGCCGGTTTTTTGTTTTAATCTTTTTAATTCTCAGTAGTTCTTATATCATCTTCACATCAATCGAGACTCCTGACGGAAGTGAAATGTTTGTTAATGCCTCAATTACCTTTGGCGACGGGTTCAGAATATCAATCAATCGTTTGTGGACTCTCATCTCATACTGTTCTCGCGAATTCTTGTAGATGAAAGAAGAGCGATTAACTGTATATTTGTCTTTTTCCGTCGGTAATGGCACGGGGCCTAAGATTTTTGCATCAAATCTTATAGCCGTGTCAATAATTTGTTTTACAGAAACATCAAGAATCTTATTTTCATAAGCTTTAACTCGAATCCTAAGCTTCGAAATGCCTTCCGGCACTTTAGCTCCGGACACTTTTTTTGTAGTTGTCTTTTTGGCTTTTGTCGCCCCAGGCTTGGCCTTGGGCTTGGCCTTTTTTGATACTTCCGGCATTTTTTCTAAGAACTAAATTTGTTTAAGCAACAACTTTTGTCACAACTCCAGCACCAACGGTTTTACCTCCCTCTCGAACAGCAAACCTCTGCTTTTCTTCAAGAGCAATTGGGGAAACAAGCTTTACCTTAAAAGTGATTGTATCTCCCGGCATAACCATTTCAGTTCCTTCGGCAAGAGTAACCTCGCCTGTCACGTCAGTTGTCCTAATGTAGAACTGTGGCTTGTAGCCAGTGAAGAACGGAGTATGTCGTCCACCTTCCTCTTTCTTCAGAACATAAACTTCTGCTTCAAATTCTGTATGAGGAGTAACACTTCCAATGGCAGCAAGAACCTGCCCACGAGTTATATCTTCCTTCTTTGTTCCTCGAAGCAAGATTCCAGCGTTGTCCCCAGCAATACCTTCTTGAAGTTGCTTGTTAAACATCTCAACTCCAGTAACAGTAGTTTTGGTTGTATCTTTAATTCCAACAATTTCAATCTCTTCTCCTACTTTAACCTTTCCTCTTTCAATTCTTCCTGTAACAACCGTTCCTCTTCCTTCAATTGAGAAGATGTCCTCAACCGGCATAAGAAATGGCTTTTCGGTATCTCTTACGGGAACTGGAATGTACTCGTCAAGAGCAGTTGTAAGTTCAAGAACTTTTTTAACCCACTCGTCTTCAGCACTTGTGGCTTCAGAAGCTTTTAAAGCTGAACCTCTAATAATAGGAGCTTTATCCCCGTCGAATTCATATTTGTTCAAAAGCTCTCTAACCTCTTCCTCAACCAAATCAATCAAATCCTTGTCTTCAACTTGATCTACTTTGTTCAAGAAAACAATAATTTTAGGAACACCAACCTGCTTTGCAAGCAAGATGTGCTCTCTAGTTTGTGGCATAACACCATCTGATGCAGCAACCACTAGGATTGCACCATCCATCTGGGCAGCACCGGTAATCATATTCTTGATATAATCGGCGTGTCCAGGAGCATCAATGTGGGCATAGTGCCTATTTGGTGTCTCATACTCATTATGAGACAAAGCAATGGTAATACCCCTCTCTTTTTCTTCGGGGGCATTGTCAATCTCATCAACCTTTCTCATCTTAACAATTGAACCAGTTAAGTTGAGTGAGTTGAGGATTGCAGCTGTAAGTGTGGTCTTACCATGGTCAACATGGCCGATAGTTCCAACATTGACGTGGGGTTTTGACCTGTCAAATTCTGCCATAATCGTAATTTTTAGTAGTCAGATTCAGGTTCACGAGAACCTTTATCTAAATCTGACCGCTATTAATAATTAACTTCTAACTAATAATTCTTGTCAGGTAGTGAAATTTTCAACTGCGCCAGGGGCACGGTCTGAAGAACAGTTGGAAATTCTACTATCCTAATCTCACACGTGAATACACAAAAAAAATAACGCATCTGCGTGTGAAAGAATAATAACAGAAAGGTAAAAATAGTCAACGCCTGTGTGAGTCATAAACTCACACAGGCGCTTAACAACTTCCATCAGGTATTGTCAGATTGTAATTCTCAGATGTTTGAGATTGGGAACTTCGTGCACGAGAGCAATCTTCCACCCTTTGGTGAGAGCTAGAAATTCATCATCTCTGTTTTCTGAAACCGAGGCATTGAACCCCATCTTAATCGGAGTTCTCCCATTCGGATTCCCGAGTCTGATTATGTAGCAACCAGCTTCGTAGGAGCCGAAAATCTGTCCGAGAACACCCTGGCTTCGGCTACCGATGTCCAAAGTATCCGTGTTAATCTTTGAACGCCAATCCGAATCCGGACACAACAAGTCGAGCTCACGAATTCCCGCCATGATGCGACCACCAACATGAAAGACCTTCCGGATATCTTTCGCGAAAGATGGGTCTAGTGTCATCTGATGCATTAAAGCAGCCCCTTAACTAGAAAGTTTACGAAAAGAACTTTTATCAACAGTGATTCTATCACATTAACCAAAAACCCCCGCTTTCGCGGGGATTTTTAATTGCTTGAAATATCTAGACTAAACTACGCCCAGACTAATCTCTGGAAACTTCTCTTCGCATTCGTTCAATGTAACGAGCAGCTGCGTCCTGTCCTCCAAGACCGAATGACAGTCCTACCCCCAGTGAAAGGGCTAGAACAATTCCGGTGAAGAGTGTTTGAACAAAAGCTGAAGCAACACCAAGTTGGAAAAGAGCCGCAAGAACGGCAAAAATCCAAATAGCCCATTTTGAAACTGCTCCCAAGAAATTTGCTGAACTCATGTGTGCAGCCTTAGCTGCTCCAACAACTGCGTGTTGGACTGCTTCTGCCAAAACGGCTGAAACAAGAAGAATAAGGACAGCAACGAAGACCTGAGGCAAGAACGATAGAACTACCGACTGCAGGAACACGTTTACTTGTGAAAGTCCCAAGACATCAAGAGCTGCTACAAGGAAGACAACGACGATGAACCATTTTATGATTCCACCGATGAACCTTCCTACATCGAGCTTGTAACCAGCTCTCTGTACTGCGCCTTCAAATCCAGCACTTCTTAAAGCATTGTCCACTTTCAGGGAGCGAACGATTTGAGCTACGGCTCTACCAAACAGAGACCCTACTAACCAGCCAATGATGAAAATCACCAAGGCAATTACGAGCTCTGGAAGGAAGCCAATAACTCCTGCCCACAAATCCTGAAAGGATGCGGTCAATACTTCACTATAATCGTTAATTGTCATACTTATATAGTGTATTTAAACACGGTTACAGCAAACGCCGACCTAATTGCGCATGCTGAATAACTTATAATTTGTAAATAAATAATATCACCAAACGCAAATGGCTCATTGGCAAGTTGTGGAAAAGTTTTTTTAGGTGAAATAGCTTAAACCCCCAGTTTATTGACTATTTTTTGATGAGGATAGTCCAAAACATCACGTATTAGCTTATCGTAGACGTTCATTCTGTATTCAAATTCCGATGTATCAAAGACTGCGTATGATAATTCCCTACCTACCTCCGATTCAAGGGCCGATACAGCCCTGTCAATAGAGCTATTATTTATACGATCTCCTACAATTAACAAATCGAGGACAGAATCCCATTCTTGAATAAAGACCCCAGAAACAATTAAGAGTCGTAAACTACTTGCACCTTTAAAACGCCTTTCCAATTCCCTAGAAGTAAATGGTGGAATTTTAATGAGAAGGTTTTGTAGAGCAGAAAGATAATGAAAATCTTTATTTAAAATGTATCCTTGGCACTTTTTGTTCTTAAGCTTCCTTTTTTTACCTCTGCCTGTTTCTACCTTTTGAAAATAGGCTTTCTTTTTAATAAACTCAGCCCTTTCAAGATCGGAAATCTCCTTTCTAATTGAGTCTTTTGAAGATTTAACTTTTTTTGAGATTTCATCAAGATTGTGTGGTGTATCAGCGTTAAAAAGAAATAGTCTCATAATCTTCACAATGGAAGAGCTCCCAAACAGTTTCCCTAAGACGTCTATTTTGGTCATGCAAACATATTACCACCAAATCCCAATCAAACAAAAAACCCTGCCAATCGCAGAGTTTTTTGCTATTTCGGCTATTTTATTTGAATTCAACTTGACCTCCAGCCTCTTCAATTGCCTTCTTAAGATCTTCGGCTTCTTCTTTTTTCATTCCTTCTTTTAGAACAGACGGAGCATCGTCAACTAGGTCTTTCGCTTCTTTCAGGCCAAGACCAAGTGCTGCCTTAACTGCTTTAATAACTCCTATTTTTGAGTCACCTCCAGATTTAAGCTCAACAGTGAAAGTACTTTGCTCTTCGACACCTGCATCACCTCCATCATTGGCAGAACTGGCAACTGCAACAGCTTGGGCAGAGACCCCAAACTTCTTTTCAAGAAATTTTACTAGAGAATTAAGTTCCATTACAGACATTTTTTCAATCTTTTCTACAAGATCTTTGAATTCTTTGGGAACTTCAACCTCAACTTCTTTTTTTTCTTCTTCAGACATAATTTTAATTAATTTACTTCTAATTTTATTGTTTCTTCTCCGCTATTCCGTTCAGAGCAATAACCAAACCTTGAATTGGAGAGTTAATAACGTTAACAAACATACCCTTCAAGACTTGTGGTGAAGGAATGGTTGCAATCTCCATCATTTCCTCTTTGTTTTTGAAAACACCCTCAAAAATTCCTCCTAAAATATGAAGTTTATCTTTGAATTCCTTTCCAAAGTCATAAATTTTTCTAGCTGGTGCAGTCTCGTCATCTTCTGAAAAAGCAAAAGCTAATTCTCCGTCAAATAGTGGTATATCTCCCTTAACTTTAGAATCTTTTAAGGCAAGGTTAGCTAATGTTTTCTTTGAAACAAAATAGCCGACACCTTCTTCTCTAAGTCTGTCTCTCATTGAAGTAGTGTCTTTAACAGAAAGACCATGGAAGTTAACAAAGGTGATGGATTTTGATTTGTCCAAAATCTTTTTTAATCTTTCCAATATTTCTTTCTTCTTGTCTCTATTTATTGCCATTGTTTTAAAAAGAAAAACGGCTAATCAAAACCGCTCTATAAATGAGTCTTCGACCTCAGTAGGTCTTATGGTGTGCCTACTTTCTCCGGTTTTGTATTGAGAATACTACACTGATATATATAAAAAGTGAAGTATTTAAAATTTGATATATCTGACACTATTTAAAAAAGTACATTTCAGGAGGGCAGTACCACTCGTTTTTTACATACAAAAAGACACTTGACTTTCGATATAAGAAGAGTAAGATAATGACACTAATTAAATCCGCCTTGGCGGATCTGATTTTTTTAAAGGCCGCGCTATCGCGGCTGAAACATTACAACTAAATAACAATTAAATATCATGTTTGATTTAAAAGTCATAAATTCAGTACTGGACCAGCTTGAGGAAGAGCGTAGCGTACCAAAAGAAAAAGTCCTTGAAGCAATCGAGGCTGCTTTGGCGTCTGCTTATAAAAGAGAATACGGAAAGAAAGGACAAATCATAAAAGCGAAGTTTGATTCAAATTCAGGAAAAACAGAGTTTAGCCAAATAAAGATTGTTGTTGATAAAAATACAATTAGATTTGATGATGAAGAAGATGAAAAGGAAGCTGAGAATGAAAGCGAGGAAGACCTTCTGCCAAAATATGACCCTGAAAAGCACATCCTAATAGAGGATGCTAAAAAAATTAAAAAGGATGCAGAGATTGATGAAGAAATAATCTTCCCTCTTGAACACAAGGATGATTATGGAAGAATTTCAGCCCAAACTGCCAAACAAGTAATTATTCAAAAGATTAGAGAAGCCGAGAAGGTTTCTCTCCTGAAAGAATTCGGGGAAAGAGAAGGAACCATTGTTTCCGGAACAGTTCAAAGAATTGAAAGGGGTAATATCTTTATTGATTTGGGAAGGGCAACCGGAATTATGCCTCGTGATGAACAGATTCCAGGTGAGAGATACAGGCAAGGTGAAAGAATTAGAGCTCTCCTTTACTCTGTTGAAGAAAGCCCAACAAAAGGAACATTTCTTAGAATGTCTCGTTCGAATCCGAATATGATAAGAGAACTCTTTAAACTAGAAGCCCCAGAAGTTCAGAATGGTATTGTTGAAATTAAATTCATTGCCAGAGAGCCTGGTTCTCGTGCAAAGATTGCAGTTGTTTCAAATGACGAGAACATTGACCCTGTTGGTTCCCTCGTCGGCCAAAGAGGGGTGCGTGTAGCAACCGTCACCAGCGAACTTGGGGGTGAAAAAATAGATATTATAGAGTGGTCAGAGGATTCGGCTAAATTCGTGGCCGATTCTCTTTCCCCTGCCAGTGTCATTAGTGTTGAGATTGAGGAAGATAACGAGGAGGAGAAAAGAGCCAAGGTTGAAGTAATGGAAGATCAGCTTTCGTTAGCAATCGGAAAAGGCGGACAGAATGTGAGGTTAGCTGCAAAATTAACTGGCTGGAAAATTGATATTCAGTCTGCTGAGGGAGAAAATGCAGCTGACACTGATGAGAAGAAAGTTGAAGTAAAAGAGAAAGAAGCCCCAGCTACAGAACCGAAAAAAGAGGTTGCAGAAGAAATTCCTTCAGAAAAAGAGGAAAAAGCCGAGTAAAACTCCAGGATTATTAACAAAAAAGAGCCCTAATTTGTAGGACTCTTTTTGTCGTGATATAATCACCCCAATTATTCTTTATTTTAAAATTATGAGAAAAACTATAGATAATAGAATTCTATTAGGAAGCATAGTCAGTATCGTTGCTACATTCTTTCTACTGGGAAATTTAGCTTATGCCCAGGAAACGGATACGGCCACAACAAAAGCAAATACTGATAATGTAAAAACTAAGTCTTTAAAACCCTCTGATTTGCCAACAAGAACCAAGGCAAAAATTCAGAACTTTAAAGACAAGGCTACCGATGTAATGACTAATAAGAAGAGTGACTCTAAGAAGAAGAAGTTAGACTCTAGAGAAACCTCTGATAAAAAAACTAAAAAACCTCGGGCTTTAGAAGTCGGAGACAATGTAAAAGAGAAAAGATCAGATCTTACAGATAAAAAGAATAAGAAAGTAGACGCTCGCAAAATACAAGAAAAAAAAGATAAGAAGAAATTAGAAAAAAAAGAAAAAAGAAAAAAACTGTCTGCAAAAAGAAAAGACAGGATTAAGGCTTATATCGAAAGAATATTGAATAGATTCAGGACGGCAATTGGAAGATTAGAGAAACTAGCAGACCGAGTTGATTCAAGAATTGTGAAGCTTGAGGAGAAAGGGTTAGATCTCTCAAAGGCAAAGCAACTACTAGCAGAGGCAAGAATAGAAGTTGAGAGTGCCAAGAGTGCACTAGGTGGTCTTTTGGTTAAAACTGACACCGCATTAGGGGAAAACGAGCCAAAAACTGCGTTTGTGGGGGTAAAAGAAATCCTAAATGGAGCGAAACAAGACATTAAAGATGCACACAAGAAATTGGTCGAGGCTATAAGAGCTGTCAAGGCTTCACTTCCAAAAGATGACGATGATACTCCTGAGGCAGCAACAAATTAATAACTTCCGCCAGAGGCTAATCGACCTAAGGCTGGAAACAAACAATAGAAACACTAAACATAAACATGAACGACAATATGAATACAACTAATACAGGAAACAATACTCCTGGAGCTGGGTCTGGAAGTGGCCCAGAGACTAAAGAGGGCTCCGCTGGTCCACTTGTTGGATCAACTATAGTCATCATAATCATTATCCTTGGTGGGTTATACTTTCTAAACCAGAGAGCATCAGATGATGCAACAGATACAGGTCCAACAGGAGATGAGATAAGGCTGGAGGAAGACAGTGCTGCCCTGGATTTGGCTGCACAGAGTGAGTCAGATGAGGTTGGAGATATTGAGACTGACCTAGACATCACAGAACTTGATGACTTGGACGAAGAACTGGGAGATATTGATGTTGAGTTGAATTTCTAAGAAATTCAAATAAAAGCCCCTCGCTTAAAGCGGGGGGCTTTTAGCTTGAAAACTAACTCCTAAAAGGATAGGATAGCGAAACAACATGAATCCCACAGTAAAAATTAAGAAATTGCCACATTCGGTTATAGAAATTGAAGGAGAACTCCCCTTTTCTGACTTAGAAGTTCACCGCGAAAGAGCCCTCAAGAAGCTAGGAGAGAATTTAAATTTAGCAGGCTTTAGGAAAGGTCATATACCAGAAAAAATGGCCTTGGAGAAAATTGGTGAAGTAAACCTATTAAATGAAATGGCTGAAATGGCCCTGGGAAACGCTTACCCAAAAATAATTATTGACAAGGAGATCGACCCAATTGCCCATCCTCAAATAACAATAACCAAAATAGCTATGGGTAATCCATTAGGATTCAAGATTAAGGTTCCTGTAATGCCAAACTTTGAACTGCCTGATTATAAAAAAATCTCCGAGGAAATTGCTTCAAGGGAAGAAAAAATTGAAGTTAAAAAAGAAGATATAGACAATGTTATTAATCAAGTTTTAGATTCAAAAAAAGGCGAAGATGGTAAGAGACCAGAATTAACAGAAGAGCTTGTAAAAACACTGGGTGATTTCAAAGATCTAAAAGATTTTAATCAGAAAGTTGGAGTTGGAGTGAAAAAAGAAAAGGAGTTTCGGGTAAAAGAAAAAGTGAGAATTCAAATAATGGAAGAAATTATCTCCAAATCCAAAATTGAACTACCAGAGGTAATCATCGAAAGTGAATTAGATAAGATGATTGCCAGCTTCAAGGGAGATATCAAAAGAATGGGCCTTGAACCAGACGAGTATTTAAAAAATAACAATAAAACTATTGAGGACCTCAGAAAAGAATGGCGAGGAGAAGCGGAAAAGAAAGGTAAAAGCCAACTAATATTAAACAAGATTGCGATTGAAGAAAAACTTTATCCAAAAAAAGACGATGTAGAGAAAGAGGCAGAACACTTAATGACACATCATAAAGACGCGGACCCGAACAGGATAAAAGTTTATGTTGAGATGGTTTTAACCAATGAAAAAGTCATGCAATTCTTGGAAAAAGGAGCTCAAGAGACAGGAGAAAAAGAAATTGAAAACAAAGATAAAAAAGAGTAATATAGCGACATCATGTTAATACCAACGGTAATAGACAAAACACAATACGGCGAAAGGGCTTATGATATATATTCCCGTCTTTTAAAGGACAATGTTATCTTTTTAGGCGGTCCAATTGATAGTGATACTGCTAACAGCATCATCGCCCAATTTCTTTATCTTCAACGACAAGACTCAAAGAAAGATATCTGTTTCTATATTAATTCTCCAGGGGGTTCTGTGACGGCAACAATGGCGATTATGGATACCATGAATCATATTAAAAACAATGTTTCGACTGTTTGTGTTGGTGTGGCGGCTTCAGGTGGAGCAGTTTTGCTTTCAGCTGGTAAAAAGGGTAAGAGATTTGCATTAGAAAATTCTGAAATAATGATTCATCAGCCATTAGGAGGTGCTGAAGGACAAGCTTCTGATATTGAAATTACAGCAAAGCAAATAATTAAGTTGAAAGAAAAATTAAATAAGATTATGGCTAAAAACACCGGCCAGAAATTATCCCAAATAGAAAAGGATGTTGATAGGGATTATTACATGGATGCAAAAGATGCTAAAAAATACGGAATTATCGACGAGGTCTATAAAAATAAGAAATAAAAACAACTAGTGAAGCCTCGGACACGCAAAGCATATCTGAGGCTTGTACTCTGTAGCGCGAAACCTAGTGGAAAAGTCTTGTAAAGCCGGCGCTTAAGCGCCGGCTTCCTCCAACCTAATCTCGACCTTGCGACCATCCAAGGTACGCCAAGTGCCATCAGCGTGAGTCAGACAAATATCAGCAGTGACCCGCTGATCATTTTCACTAAACTCAACTCGAGCCTCAATTTGGTTTAGCGAAATACGACGACCAAATGAGATTACCGAAACCTTCGAAGCAGTGCGAAAAAACCGATTAACCGTCTCAGTATTCATCACTTCTACGCCCATTAGCACCTCCGCACCAGATTGTGCAATTTTTTATGACATACTGTCAACAAAAGCTTTATTACATCCTTTACAGTCACACAAAAAAGAGATATACTTGATACATTAGAAGAGTAATGTTGGTACTGAAGTATTCGAAAGATTAACCGAGAAGATAGATACAGCTTAACAGAAGGATATATCAAATGAGAACAAATTTTTCATCAGTAAAAAAACTAGAAAAATTAGAGGATTCCGAAGGGAACCTTGGCTCTATTCGAATATAAGGTGCCTTTGACACCGGCGCCAAGCGCCTAAAATTATGCCATTAAAATTAGTTCTGTTATTCGCAGGATTAGCTGGTCTTGTTGGTATAGCTTTCGGATACTTTCTAAGGTGGATTATTTCCCTGGGTCAGAGAGGTTCAATGGAGCTCGAGATTAAGGAAATGCGTCTTGAAGCCGAAGAAGAAGGTAAGAAAATCACCAAGGAGGCCGAGAAGAAATCATCGCAAATAATTGAGGAAGCTCGACACGAAAGTAAAGAGCTTAACGAAAAACTTAAAAAAACAGAAGACAGACTTATCAAAAAAGAGGAGCTTATTGATAATAGACAACTTGATGTCGATAAAGCTGAAGAAAAAATTAGGAAGACCTCTGAAGAAGTTGAGAAAATAAAATCAAAGAACGAGCAAATCCAAAAAGAAAGAGTTGAAGAACTTAAGAAAGTTTCTGGTTGGAGCGAAAAGGAGGCTAAGGAAAAACTTTTGGAAATTTTAGAGAAAGATAATGAGGAAGACTTAGCCATCAGACTTCGAAAACTCGAAACAGTCGGCCAAGAAAAGATTGAAAAGAAAGCGAAAGATATTCTTTCTACCGTAATACATAGATATGGAAATTCTGTCACATCAGATGTTATGTCTTCGGCAGTTTCTATTCCTTCTGACGAAATCAAAGGGAAGATTATTGGAAAAGAAGGTCGAAATATCAAGGCATTTGAGCGAGCAACAGGGGTTGAAGTTATTGTTGACGATACTCCAGGTTCAATTATGCTTTCTTCTTTTGATCCAGTTAGACGACAAATTGCAAGACTAGCTCTCGAAAACCTAATTCTCGATGGAAGAATCCAGCCGGCTAAAATTGAAGATGTGGTTGAAAAAGCTAAACAAGAAATAAATAAGATTATAAAAGAAAAAGGTGAAGCGGCCGTTCATGAACTCGGAATTTATAATCTAGACCCAAGAATTATTTCAATCTTGGGAAGATTATATTTCAGAACAAGTTACGGACAAAATGTTTTGAACCACTCCGTTGAGATGGCACACATTGCAGGAATGCTTGCAGAAGAATTAGATGGCGACCCGCAAGTCGCCAAAGCGGGAGCATTGGTTCATGACATTGGAAAAGCAGTTGACCATGAGATTCAAGGAACACATGTTGAGATCGGTAAGAGAATTCTTCAAAAATTTGGTGCTGATGAAAAAATTATTCAGGCGATGCAGGCACATCATGAGGAATACCCATACGAAACAATTGAATCTGTTATCGTTCAGGTAGCTGACGCTATTTCCGGTTCGCGCCCAGGGGCAAGAAGGGACACAATTGAAAACTATTTAAAGAGATTGGGAGACTTGGAAGAAATTGCAACATCAGTTGACGGTGTTACAAAAGCTTACGCCATCCAGGCAGGAAGAGAGATAAGGGTCTTTGTTTCTCCAGAGGAGGTTGGAGACCTTGAAGCTAAGAAAATAGCTAGAGAGATAGCCAAAAAGATAGAGCAAGATCTAAAATATCCAGGTGAAATAAAAATTGTGGTCATTAGGGAAAATAGGATTATAGAGTTTGCCCGATAGTTGTTGGAAAGAAAAGACGGCTTTACAAAGCCATTTTTTCTAAAAATATCCTCTTTTGAGGTTTTCCACAGAAAAAATTTTTAATTATATGGCTCTATTGCAAGGGTTTTCGGTAGATATTATAATTATACCAAGAGTCTTATTGGCGAATGGTCGATATTAAAAACTAAAGTTAGGAAACTACAAACATGAACAAATCAAGTTTAGTAGATAAAGTTCATCAAGCGCTTGGAGGAACTAAAGTTGATGCTGAAAAAGCTGTCGACACTATAGTTGACTCAATTATCGACACACTAAAGGGAGGAGGTGAGGTTTCAGTAGCTGGTCTAGGAATTTTCTCAACCAAGATGAGAGCTGCTCGACAAGCGAGAAACCCCAGAACTGGGGATCCAATTCAAGTCCCCGCCATGAGAGTTCCTAAATTTAGAGCAGCAAAAGCTCTGAAAGAAGCTGTCAGAGGTTAAATAAAAATTATTTTTTCTCGAGAGAAAGTAAATCAAAAGGAACCGCATTGCGGTTCTTTTTGATTTAAGTTTTAATCCTGTGCGGGTAGAGAGAATCGAACTCTCGTCTACTGCTTGGAAGGCAGTCATTCTGCCACTAAACTATACCCGCTAACAAAAAAATACTATCAGAAAGGTAATAAATAACAAACTTCAACAATAATAGTGTCGAAATCTACGGCATGCTAAAATCATCCCCATGATTACTTTCATAAAGAACATAACCATCGCTTTGGCCGGGATAATTGTCTCACTGATAATTGTCGTGGCCATGAGTTATATTGAAGAGAAAAATAACAGAAATCTTGCCGTAGTGGAAATCGGGGAGGAAGAAACTGGTGATGGAATAGAAATAGAAGAGATTATTGAAGGCATTGAAATAGTTAAGGAATCTGAAAAAGATAGCCCAACACCAGAAGAACCGAAGGTCTTAATAGAAGCCGAAGAAGATGAAATTATTAAGATGAGTTTGCCTAATTTAGATTCGGAAATCTTAGATTTAATCGTAATTCCACCCATTGAAAATAAAATTACCCTTAGTATTAATGAAGTAAACTCCAGAACTAGAAATGCACTAGTAAATATAATTTGTATGAGCCAACAAGGGGGTCTTTTTCAGCCAATAACAGGGAGTGGAATTATAATAGACAACCGAGGTGTTATTATCACAAATGCCCATATTGCCCAATATTATCTTTTAAAAGATTACATCGTACCAAACTTTCTCGATTGCATTATCAGAACAGGAAGCCCTGCGGTAAATACCTATAAAGCAGAACTTCTATATATTTCCTCATCGTGGATAGTTGATAATTTTCAAAAGATTGCCGAATCAAGTCCCAAAGGTACTGGCAAAGACGACTTCGCTCTCCTTTTAATAACAGAGACCACCAAACCAAATACAACGCTCCCGGCAGAATTTCCATTTATTCCGCCCGACATAAGAGGAGAAGAGCCTAAAGTAGGAGATTTTGTGGTAGCAGCAGGCTATCCTGCCGGATTTTTAGGGGGAACATCAATACAAAAAGATCTCCATGCTGTTTCAACAGTCACTCAAATCGAGAAGGTCTTCACATTCAAAGAAAATACCTTAGACTTATTTTCCGTAGGTGGAAGCATTGCGGCTCAAAAGGGTTCTTCCGGCGGAGGAGTAGTAAGTTTAACAGGGAAACTTTTAGGTATAGTAGTTACCGCATCTGAAGAAGTGCAGACGGATGATCGAGATTTAAGAGCAATTAGTTCATTCCATATAAATGAAAGTATGAAGAATGATACAGGCGGTGTTGATTTAAATAATTATCTTTTGGGAGACCTGTTTGCCAAGTCTCTCCAATTTAAAAACATTATAGCACCAGGACTGACAGCTCTTTTAGAATCAGCATTTCTAAACTAGGTTGTAAAATTAAAATTTTGTAATATAAATACCCGCAGAGGAGGTGCGGATGAAATATTCATCGGGCCCCACAAAGCTGCCGTTGCGAAGGAGGCCGCAGCCATCAAGGCACCCACCGAAGAAGAACCCAAGAAAGCTCCGCTTTGCCAACAGGCAAAGCGGAACAAATTTATTTATTTAGATAGATAGTTTGGGTAGGATAAGCCATTCCAATCCCCTCTTTTTCAAACTCTCCCTTCAACTCAAGGTTAATTTCTTGCTGGGCTTCCATATATCTCACATAGTCATCAGATTCTATAAAATAAATTACATCGAAGTCGAGTGACGAAGCATTAAAAGTACTAAAATGTGCTCTATCAAATCTGGCTTTCTCTACACCATTAACAATTCTTTTCACCATCTCCGGAATCTTTTTCATCTTTTCATTTGGGGTGTCATACAATACGCCCAAAGTTAGACTTACCCTTCTTTCATTTATCTTTTTAAAATTTTGAACTCGAGCCGAAGTCAATTCAGTATTTGAAATAACAAGTTCCTCATTACTACTCAAAGAACGGAGCCGTGTAGTTTTAATACCAATTTTTTCAACTGTACCAATATCATTTCCAACTTTAATTGTATCTCCGACAACAAATGGCTTATCAAAGTAAATTGAAAAAGCACTAAATAAATCCTGTAAGACACCTTGGACGGCCATTGCAATTGCAATACCACCAATACCGAGTCCTGCTATAAGAGAGTTAACATTAAATCCAAGATTGGAGAGCACCAAAATTAAACCAACAATCCAAAGAGACCATTTAAAAAGATTACCTAGAAACTTAAAAGCATTCTCTTCGTCTTTGTTTTCTGCCTTCGTTTTCTTTTCGATTATGTAATCAATTAACGCCTGCATTGATTTGATAACTTGATAAACAACAAGAATTAAAAGAATGATGCCCAGCCAGCTTTGAACACTAGAATTAATATTTAAAAACAAAGTTGCCAGATAAAAAGAGAGATAAGTGTAAAAAGTTGGCTTAATTGACTGAAATATCCTTATAAAGGTGTCGTCCAAGTCCGTCTCTGTTTCCTTTGAGAGTTTGGCTAAACGGCTTAAAATTCCCTTTTGAAGAAACCGCAAAACTATCCAAAAAACAACAAACGCCCCTAGAGCTATAAGATACTCCTCTATTGTATTGCCTAAAAATTCAATCATTACTTAATACTTTCACCCGAAATAAATAAAAAAACAAGTCTTCGGTATTATTTTCTTGCAGGTATAAATATAAACAGAAAAGATGGGCAGCCAGATATTGCAGAATGTTGAGGGAATTCGATCGAAAAAGTCCAAAGAACCAAGTGGGAGAAAACGACAGGCCTTGTGTGGCAAGAGAAGGTTTTAGCCTCCCTCACTTCCCTTCTCTTTTACAACAAAAGCGACGAAGCCGAGAGACAACCTCTTCCGAAAACCTGATTTGTTTCAACTGGTCGGGGCGCCGAGAATCGAACTCGGACCACTCGGTCCCAAACCGAGCACACTACCACTATGCTACGCCCCGATAAAAAACAAAGCCTTAAACCGTGCACATTAATTAATAACATCAAAAATATAGCACAGTTGAGAGCTGTTATCTATACCGAGCTCTTCTGTAAAGAGCCAAAAGAAGTCGTGGGACAATTAAATAGGTTTGAATAATTCGGTGAATCCTTTTCAATTTCTGCGGATGGACATTTTCCTCCAACCTAGACTCGTCACTTCCCTACCCCACCCCATTTTTTAAGATAATTTCGGTCTAAAATAGAAGAGCCTTTGTTGTTAGACCATTTTTCGGCTATTTCTCCCATATATCACTAAATTTTCGCTTTTCTGAAGGCATGTTTCACAAGAAACGGCTATATTAGGCCATATAAAAAACAAAATAAGAAACAGAAGTATGTCCTTTATAAAGTCCTTTAGAGAGTTTTCATCTAAGTACCATGCTCTTCCAAATTTCTTTCCTTTAATCACTCCGTTCTTAGCTAGACGACTTAAATAATCATGAGTGTATCCGAACAACTCTGCGCTTCGTTTAGACGAAATATACTTATTCTTAGCGATGAAAATCTCTTGATCCATGTCGTCTTAATTCTAATTAGGTAATATGACTTTGTTAGACCATTTTTCGGCTATTTCTCCCATATATCACTAAATTTTCGCTTTTCTGAAGGCATGTTTCACAAGAAACGGCTATATTAGGCCATGTAAAAGACAGGACAGGAAACAGAAATATGTCCTTTATACACTTATCCACGAGTTTATCCACAAAATATCTTACAAATTTTGATAAAAGGCTATATTATTAGCCATTTTATAAAAGACAATTACATCCTAAATGTGCGAGTAGGGGGAATCGGACCCCCGTTTTCTGATTGGCAACCAGATGTTCTGCCACTAAACTATACTCGCTTAATTACTTAACTGACTTATTATATCCCAGAATTAACTGATTGAAATGGGGATTGCTAAATTGTGCACCCGGAGGGATTCGAACCCCCAATGCAGCGTCCGAAGCGCTGTGTGATATCCATTTCACCACGGGTGCTTAGATATAGACTAATACAATTAGCCATAAAGAAAAAGGCATAATATAATTTAATAAATGTCAAAAAACATTGAAATACAAGGATATATCGTTCCTAATGAGGTTTTGGACATCTTAAATACTCTCCAAACGGCTAATTTTAAGGCTTATTTAGTGGGTGGGTGTGTTCGAGACATACTTCTAGGTCAAGATCCGAAGGATTGGGACATAACGACAAATGCTAAACCTGAAGAGATCCAAGGGTTATTTCCTCATACATACTACGAAAATACTTACGGCACAGTAAAAATTATAAATGATAAAACAGAGAATAAAGCCCTAAAAACCATAGAAGTAACCACTCATAGAGTAGAGTCTGAATATAGCGATGGTAGACACCCAGATGAGGTCATATTTAGTGACAAAATAGAGGAAGACTTAAGTAGGAGAGATTTCACTATGAACGCTATGGCAATAGAACTTCAGGGAGGTATAAAGGACATTTCTAAAGGACATTTGATTGATCCTTATAAAGGACATCAAGATATACAAAATAAGGTCGTCAGAACTGTCCTAGAGCCTAAAAAGAAGTTCTCTGAAGATGCTTTAAGGATTATGAGAGCCGTGAGGTTATCAACTATTTTAGGCTTTTCAATAGAGAAAGAGACAAGGGAATCAATGAAAACATTAGCTAAAAATTTGAAAGATATTTCAAGGGAGAGAATTAGAGATGAATTTATAAAGATAATTATGTCAAAAAAGCCAGAATATGGCTTAACAGAGCTAAAAAAACTCAACTTGATAGAGTATACTATCCCCGAATTCAAAGAATCTGTGGGTGTAGAGCAAGGGGGGATTCATGCTTATGATGTCTGGGAACATAGCCTAAAGACACTCCAGGCGGCCGCAAATAAGGATTTCCCTTTAGAAGTAAGATTGGCCTCTTTATTCCACGACATAGCCAAACCAAGAACTCGTAGGAAAGGCGAGAAGAAAGAATGGACTTTCTACGGCCATGATGCAGTAGGGGCTAGGGTTACACATGAAACTTTGGAAAGCTTAAAATTCCCCAAAGAGACAATCGAAAAAGTCTCAAATCTTGTTAGAAACCATATGTTTTTCTCAGATACAGAGCAAATTACCCATTCAGCGGTTAGAAGAATCATCAGGAATGTTGGAAAAGAGAATATTTGGGATTTAATCAATTTAAGAATAACGGACAGGGTAGGCACTGGCAGACCAAAGGAAGAACCATATAGACTTAGGAAATATAAATCTATGATCGAGGAGGTTATGAGAGACCCTATATCTGTGGGAATGCTTGAAATTGATGGAACCCGAATAATGGAGGTTACACATGAAACCCCCGGGCCCAAGATAGGACTAATCCTTCATGCTCTCCTGGAAGAGGTTTTAGATGACCCCAAATTAAATACCAAAGAATACCTTGAAAAAAGGACCGGAGAGTTGGTCAAGTTAGATGATTTTAAGCTTATAAAACTGGGGGAGAAAGGGAAGGAAAAAGGGGCTGAAAGAGAAGAGGAGGAACTTAAAAAAATTAGGGACAAAAACTGGGTTAAATAAGTTTCATATGAAACAAAAAAGACGCCCCCGAGATAGCAAACCTTAAATGTGGAGATTGAGTGAGAAGAAGCGGTTCGCGAAAGTCTAAGAGCGTCTCATGTTGGGACAAAGTCCCATTGGAGAACCTTCTGAGCGAAGGTGAGATTGGCTATACAAACCCAAGGTTGATAATCCAATTATGAGCCATGCTCACAAAAGGTAATATTTTATATTTTGATGTGGTTATGTGATTTAGCCTGTTGAATCTTTGTTCACAAAGATGGTCTCCAGACACGATTCGTGTGTGTTGTCATAGAACTAATTGAGGTAAAAGACACAACCTCATCTGCTTTAGATTTTATTTCTAAAGGACATTATTGTAAAGGACATCTCCTGTGGATAATGTAATGTCCTTTAAAAATGTCCTTTAAACAAAGGGTTTCTTGTCCCCACATCTTTCATTTCATTATTCCATTTTCCAAAAAATAAATCCTAATTACAAGAAATACCCACTAAATATTGTTTTGTCGCAAGTAAAACAAAAACAGAATAGAAGCGATAAAATGAATAGTGTAAGGGTTAAACTTCTAAAACAATGGGGCAATGATCGGATCCATAAATCTCCGACATAGTCTTGAAGCTCTTTAAATTTTTCACTAAATTATTTGATATAAAAAAATAGTCGATTCTCCAGCCAACATTTCTATCTCTAGCTTGAGTCTTCATATCCCAGTATGTATAAACATCTATTTTATTTGGATGGAAGTGTCTAAAGACATCAACATACCCAGCAGATACAACTTCATCAAGCCAAGCTCTCTCTTCTGGCAAAAATCCAGTATTTTTTTCATTATCTTTCGGTCGAGCCAAGTCTATTTCTTCATGAGCTGTATTTACATCTCCACAAAAGATAATTTTTGTACCATTTTTCTTCAATTTTTCTATATGTTCCAAAAAAGCATCATAAAAATCAAGTTTGTACTTCAGTCTGGCCGGTCCACCGCCACCATTTGGAAAATAAACGTTAAAAAACACAAAATTTTCATAGTGAGCAACTAGAATTCTGCCTTCGTCATCAAATTTTTTAACACCCATACCATATTCAACCTTTAGAGGCTCTTTTTTTGAGTAAATTGCAACTCCACTATATCCTTTTTTCACTTTTGAAGACGAGAAGTAGGCAAAATAACCATTAGGTTTTTGAAGTTCTGGTGGCAATTGATCTTCTGTGGATTTTGTCTCTTGAAGAGCTATAATATTATAGTCTCCTTTAAAAAATGGCTTCCATTTTTCTTTCCGATGGACTGCCCGAAGACCATTTACATTCCAAGAAGCAATTTTCATAATAAGATAATACTACCACAAAGAAAAAACCGGCCGTCATGGTCGATTTCTTCTTTCTATACAACCTAAAAACACTACTTACGTCCGCTCATCTGTAGAAGAGCAATAATTCCCAGAAGAATTGGCCAAACTGTGTCTACAAAATTCTGATCAAAAACATCTAATCCCTTAAGAAGGAACAGAACTGCTATAAGAAGGAGAAATACTGAGCTAAGCTTTCCTTGATATTTCATATGTATATTAAATATTGAATTTAAAAGTTTTTAAACCGACCTTTATTGTTTTTTAATATTTGTTTAATTGTAGCACCTACAAAAACTATTGCCTGTTCTTATTGTGGAATTTTTTATGGACTTCTTTGAGATGCTTATCGGTTAAATGAGTATAAACTTGGGTCGTAGAGATATTTGAATGTCCTAAAAGCATCTGAACAGACCTGATATCGGCCCCGTTTCGGAGTAAATCGGTGGCAAAGGAGTGTCGGATAACATGCGGTGTTACCTTTTTTGAAATACCTGCCTTGATTGCGTATTTCTTAACAATTCTTTCGATTGAGCGTGTGGTTAAACGTAAATCTTTATCCTTCTCATTCTTAGTAGGAGAAAGATTTACAAAAAGAGCATCGTCTATATCAACCCTTTTGTCCAAATATTTTTTAATTGCGTCCTTGGCCCTATCTGAGAAAAAAACAACGCGTATTTTCGATCCTTTACCCCTTATTGAAAGTTCATCTTTGCTCAAATCAATGTCGCGGGAGAGGGAAGCAAGCTCAGAAACACGAAGTCCTGTTGAAAAAAACAATTCCAGTATCGCTTTGTCTCTCAAATCATTAACACCATCTCCTTCAGGCGCCTCTATCAACCTTTTTAGTTCGTCATAGGAAATTAAATCAAGGTCTCTCTCTTCGGTTTTAGCAAGTTCAACTCTTTCGGGTGGTAGAGTTTCAATTTCTCTCTTGGCTAAGTACTTTAAGAAAGCCCTAAGAGCAATGAGATAATAGTTCTGGGTTCTTTTGTGAAGTGTCCCGTCAGTAATTCCTTCTTGACGGTTGAGCCAGATACGATATTTCCTTAAAAGGTCATCTGTTATCTGGTTTGGTTGGGTAATTTTTGCAAAATCAAAAAAACGGTCAAGATACCTGCCGTAGTTGTTAATAGTTTTGAGAGAACGACCCTTTTCAATCTCTAAGTGCTCAAGAAATTGCCGCTTTAATTGTTTAAGTTCCATAAAATTAAGCCAGTGAAAATGTTTTGCGACACTAAAAATTGTATCAGAACGAAAAGACACTGCCTAACTGCTTAACTGCTTAACTAAGCTATTTATCCACCCCTTGCAAAATCTGGCTTAGTGTAGTATTATTTTCTTTAATGCTGACAACAAGAAAAAAGCAGAACGTCATTAAGGAGACAAGAAGGCATGAAAAGGATACTGGATCTCCTGAGGTCCAGATTTCAATTTTGTCTAAAAGGATAGACGAGCTTTCTAAGCATTTGAAATCAAACAGTAAAGATAAGCATTCCAGAAGAGGCCTTTTAGGTCTTGTCGAGAAGAGGAGGGCTCACCTGAAGTACCTTAAAAAGAAGGACTCTAAGCGTTACAACGCTATTGTCAAAAAGGTCGGATTGAAAAAGTAAGTTTTCCCAAATTTACCTTTTCGTTTTTAATAACTTATTGAAAGTCGTTGTTTTTATACTTTAAACTTTTGACTTTCTACTTTTAACTAATTATGTCTGTTGTAAAACACAAAGAACAACGGGTTGGGGTCTTTATAGATGCTCAAAACCTTTATCATAGTGCAAAAAATCTATATAACGGAGCCAAAGTAAACTTCGGCGAAGTTGTAAAAGAAGCTATAGGTGACAGAGTTCTGATTAGAGCTATTGCCTATGTCATCACAACCGAATCAGGTGAAGAAAAACCATTCTTCGACGCTTTGGAGAAGATGGGAATTGAAACTAAAACAAAAGACTTGCAGATTTTTCTAGGTGGCGCTAAAAAAGCTGACTGGGATGTAGGTTTAGCTGTCGATGCTATTAAGATGGCACCAAAGCTGGATACCGTTATTATAGTTGCCGGAGACGGAGACTTCGTACCACTTGTTAAGTACCTTCAAACAAGCCAGGGCTGCCAAGTGGAAGTAGTTTCATTTGGAAAATCTTCTTCCTCTAAACTAATTGAGGCTGCTGATGACTTTATGGACCTTGATAAAAACCCTAAAAAGTTTTTGATAGGACAAAGGAAGACCGCAAGAGCAAGAACCCCAAGAACTCCTAAGAAATAATAGAAAAGCGAGGCGGATAATGCCTCGTTTTTTCTATTGAAAAAGAGTACGGGAGTGGTAATATAACTCTAGACTTATTATTAATTTGACCCCCAGATAAATAGGTTTGAAACGCTTCAAATCTAAAATCTGCGGGTCAACAAGACTATATGAATCAAAAGGAATACTCCGTGGAAATCGGAGGTAAAACTATCACTGCACAATTCAGTGATATGTCAGACCAAGCACATGGCTCTGTCATTTTAAGAATGGGTAATACTGCGGTCCTTGCAACAGCAGTCATGTCCGAAGAGAAGAAAGAGGGAATCAATTGGTTTCCTTTAACCGTCGATTATGAAGAAAGATTCTACGCCGCTGGGCAGATTTTAGGCTCAAGATTCGTAAGACGAGAAGGAAGACCTTCGGAAGAAGCAGTTCTTTCAGCTAGAGCAGTTGATAGAACTGTCAGACCGCTTTTCAATTCCGAAATTAGAAACGAAATACAGGTTGTCATCACAATTCTTTCCATTGATAAAGATGATCCTGATATCTTGGCAGTAAATGCTACGTCATTAGCACTTGCTACGTCAGATATTCCGTGGAACGGACCAGTTAGTGCCGTTCGAATCGGAACAAAAAACGGCGAGGAAGAATTTATTGTTAACCCAACATATCCAGAGAGAGATAATGCACACTTCGACATGATTGCCTGTGGCAAAGACGACAACATCAACATGATTGAAGTTGGGGGAAAAGAAGTTAGTGAAAATTTCACAACCGATGCATTAAAAAAAGCGAGTCAGGAAATAGAAAAACTTCAAGAATGGCAGAAAAAAATCGTTTCAGAAATTGGAAAGGAAAAAAGAAAGATTGAAATTGAAAAAATAAACAAAGAGGTTATAACATTCTTTGAAAAAGAAATTGAACCAAAACTCGATGGTGTGATTTTCTCTGGAGTGAAAGGAAAAATCTGGACCTTGGAAAAAGAGTGGATTAAGTTAGCTGAAGAAAAATTCCCAGAGGAAAATATTCACTTAGCAACTAACTATTACGAAGAACGGGTTGATGAAGTTCTGCACAAAGAAGCTTTAGAGAATAATAGAAGAGCTGATGGTAGAGCAATGGACGAAGTTAGACCAATCTCAGCAAAAGTGGCTCATATTAGCCCTATAATCCACGGTTCTGGGTTATTTTATAGGGGTGGAACCCATATTCTTTCTGTCTTAACCCTTGGCGGGCCAGAAGATGCGCAGTTAATTGAAGGTATGGAAGAAAGGCTGGACAAGAGATTTTTCCATCATTACAACTTTCCGCCATTTTCTGTCGGTGAAACCGGCAGGGTCGGCGGATTTAACAGAAGAATGATTGGGCACGGGGCATTAGCAGAGAAAGCTATCAAGCCGGTCATCCCCGACACGGAAAAATTTCCTTACACAATTAGGATTGTCTCAGAAGCCATGGCCTCAAACGGTTCAACTTCAATGGGAAGTGTTTGTGGAAGCACTTTGGCATTAATGGATGGTGGGGTTCCGATTAAAGCACCGGTTGCAGGTATTGCGTCGGGACTAATGATGGATGAAAAAGGTAACTACAAAATCCTAACTGATATTCAGGGACCAGAAGACCACCACGGCGACATGGATTTCAAAGTTGCCGGCACAAAAGACGGTATTACTGCCATTCAAATGGATGTAAAAGTTGATGGTGTACCAATTCCGATTTTAAAAGAAGCGTTGGAAGCTGCAAAAAATGCCCGATTACACATCTTAGATGTTATGTTAAAGGAAATTCCAGAGCCGAGAGAAAATATTTCTCCAAATGCACCAGAAGTTGTAATGATAAAAATAAAACCAGACCAAATTGGTTTAGTAATCGGCAGTGGTGGTAAAACTATAAACGATATTAAAGACAAAACTGGGGCAGAAATTACAATTGAAGATGATGGTAGTGTCTTTATTACTGGCAGAGAAGGTGGGGGACAAAAGGCCCAAGAAATAATTGAGAGCATGACCCATGAATATAAGGCTGGCGAGAAGTTTGATGGAGAGGTTGTTAAGGTACTAGACTTTGGTGCATTTGTTAGAATAAATCCATGGGCAGAAGGATTAGTCCACGTTTCGGAAATAGCCCCGTTCAGAATTAATAATGTTGCTGATTTCCTAAAAGAGGGAGATAAGGTGCCAGTTGTGGTCAAAGAGGTGGACGATAGAGGTAGGGTGAATCTCTCAATAAAGGCGGTAAACCCTGAATTATTTAAGGGTATGGAATCTAAAGGTTCTTCAAACAATAACCATGGAGGAGGAAAAACAAGAAAACGATAATCAAAATCAACTGGACCAAACTTCTAAGACAGAGCAGTCTCAGCAAGAAGAAAAAGATCAGAAAACTGACGAGGGTTTGGATGACACCACACAAAGTTCTGTCCGAACTTATGCTGGTGATATAGCTGGCTTAATTAAAAAGGGCGTCACCCTTTCCGATGTTGCATTATCAGAACAAAAAAGAAAGTTTGGCGGAGAAAAAGAGGCCCAACTAATTTCAGAAGAAAAAGTAAGAAAAGAAAGGGCTAAAAAAATCATCACTGCTGGTACCGCTTTTATTATTCTTGGTTTACTTGTCGTCGGTAGTTCATTTTTTCTAAAAGAGGAAGACGAGATATCAGATGTTTTGGAAATTCCATCAATAATTTTTTCCAATTCTAACAAAGAAATATCTATTACTGATTTAAATGGGATAGATACTTTGCAAAAAATCAATCGAGAAAGAACTGTTATCCAAGGCCCACTTGGTAACGTTACAAATTTGTATTTAACAACCGGAGAAGACATGAACAAAAGGATTTTAACAGCAGAAAACTTCTTGGAGCAAATAGAGGTAAGGGCAAGAGGTTCTTTTATTAGATCCTTAGAGAATGAGTTCATGTTTGGTATCCATTCTTTTGATGGTAATCAGGGATTTTTGATTTTTAAAGTTAGTTCCTTTGATAATGCCTTGCCGGGAATAATTGATTGGGAGAAAACAATGATAGATGATATTTGGATGATGTTCTACAATGTTAAGCCTACGGTTAATATCGAAGAAGGGGCTGGGGCTGGAGTCATTCAAAAAGGTTTTGAGGATGAGCTCGTCAGAAACAGGGACACTCGAACCCTTCGAGACAGTGGTGGAAACATAGCCCTAATTTATTCATTTCCAGATAGGGATCATATAATAATTACGAGCACGGAAAGTACTTTGATAGAGGTATTTGACAGGTTAACCACAGGGCGATTTAGAAATTAAAAATCTGTGTTAATATAGGCTAATCATGATTGATACTGAAAAATTTAAAGGTATTCTTGAAGAAGAAGAGAAGAATCTTGAGAGCGGACTATTAAGAATCGGCAGAAGAAATCCAGATAATCCTTCTGATTGGGAAGCTATACCTGGGGAATGGGACAAAACCGGTGCCGATTCCAACGAATCATCTGATGCTATAGATGAATTCGAAGTAAATACTTCAAAACTTAAGGAGTTAGAAATCAGATTTAATAATGTTCAGAGGGCACTAAAAAAAATTGACAATGGAAATTATGGAAAAGATGAAATTGATGGAAGTGATATTCCAATTGAACGCCTCGAGGCCAACCCCGCTGCCAGAACCAAAGTAGAAAATGCACATCTAGTGGAAGACGAGTAGGAAAGGAATTTGAAAGAAACTTTAATCAGAAGGTTCGTATACTTCCAAAAGATACAAACTTAACAACAAGTTTAATCATAACTCCACAAAAAGTAGTCATTCATCAATATAATCCTCCTATTTCAGCAATTGTTATACAAACCAAGAGCGCTATTCAGTTACAAAAGGAAATGTTTGAAATAATGTGGAACTCTTTACCTGGAAATTGAGTAGAAAACTCATATTTGGTGAAGGAATAGGAGAAAAAATTTACACTAAAAAAAGATATGTCATTCGCGAAAGTATACAGTGCTCAAACAATTCTTCTTGATGCTATTCAGCTGAATCCCATAACGTATTAAAGACACTGCGGAACATCGCAACAATATATTCATCTTCAATCAGCATCGCCCCAAAATATTTAATTAAATGAAAATATTTGCCATATATTTAAGAATAAATTTAACCCAAAAACCTAAGTGGTTTGATAAGTTTCGTAAGAAAAATGAGGGATGGTTTGAATTACACATCACCCTCATTCAGCCTCGTTATATAACTGATGAACAGGTAAAAGATTTAAAATCAAGAGTAAAAAATACCCTAGCAGAACTAGAGTTGGAAGAAAAAGACAAAAAGTTAATTTTTAATAAACCGGTATTTGAGGAACTGCCCGACGGAAAATATCTATTTATGTGGTTAATAGAAAAGAATCTCTGGCTCATGCAATTACAAAAAAAATTAAGAGCTGTATTGGAGAATTACGATAACTACTGCGATGAGATTACCAAAGAATATGAGGAGGACTTCAGGCCACATATTACAGTGGTAGAAAGTATTGATGCTAATCAAAAAAAAGAGGTTGAGAGAAGCTTCTCTTCAGACTTTATGTTTGAAGGAACAGTGAAAGATCTCGTGCTGCCAGTTGTCAAGAATACGAGTAAAGAAGAGAGAGAGAACGCTAACAATCTTACAATATTTGATTTATATTAGATTTCAAAAAGTGTAAGGTAACTCCAATGTCGCCCGAAGATTTTTGTTTGACACAAAAAAATTTAAGGATAACCTTATAAAAAGACTAAGAGGGTAACCCCAACTAAGGACAAACAGCCAAGGGAGACTTATTATGTCAAAGAATACAAGGCTTTTTCTCCTCGGTTTTTTGTCTTTGTGGATTAGCGTAATTATGTTCGAGGTCGGGCAGGAAGTCGCAGCTAATGCCGAAAAATCACAACGTTATGCTGACATGGTGCCTTACATCTCAGTATTCATGATTATCATTACGGCTTACTTATGGGGACTAGGTATAAAATGTCTCTGGTGTGGCCTTGCTCTTGTCTTAGGTGCAACTTCAAACCCGGAAGAAACCGAGAACGAAAGGTAGGTGATTGATGATGGATAAAAAATGGTGGTTTGTTACCTTGGGTGCTGCTTTTATAACATTCTCACTCATTCTCACAACTGGACTTGACATACTAATCCTTCAGACGATTGTGGAAATACAAGGCCTTCCACGCTACAGCGACACGGTAACTAAGTACCTTTGGATTACAGGTATATTTGAAGCCTTGGTACTTGGGCTGGGCTTGTTCTTCGCTTTTTATGGAGGTCTTGCTATTGTATGGAGCAAGATGGTTCAACAAAAGAAGTGACCCTGTCGTGTATGCGACAGGGTTTTCGGTTTTTAAAAATGTTTAGAAAGGATTCTGTGCTCCACGAACTTCAAAGTGCAAATGGGAGCCAGTTGATCTTCCTGTTGAACCAATATATCCAATAACTTGTCCCTTTACCACATTCTGCCCCGGGTAAACAATGTTCTGTGAGTTGTGGGCGTAAAGAGTTTGAGTACCATTACCATGACTTATAACAACATACTTACCATAACCACCGTTCCATCCTGAACTTTTACTAATTATTACTTTCCCATTGGCTGCAGCAAAAATTGGAGCTCCTCCATAAGTGTCTAGATCGACACCATTGTATCCGTGAAGTCCTTGAGATTTCTGCCCACCTGAAATCGGCCTCATATAATAACCGTCGTAGCTTGGACCACCTACACCACGAAGAGTTGCTCTTCGGGCAGTCGTTGAAACTGCTGATATTGGAAATTCTCCTTCCGGAACAACAACCTTGTCTCCAACTTGAACAACAGAATCTAAAGTTAATCCGTTGTATGCAAGCACTTCATTATAATCTCCTTTGTACTTATTTGTAATTGCTTTAACAGTTTCTCCCTTTGCCACAATATGAGTGACACCAGAGATAGGAAGAATTATTAAAGTTTGGCCAGGTTGAATAGATTTACCATTTGTTATTTCGTTTGCCCAAACAATAGTGTTAGTGCTAACCCCAAACATATTAGCAATCTGTGACAACGAATCACCTTTTCTCACAACATAAACACTAATCCTGTCCGAAGATGGAGTATCTTCTATATTTGCCAGAGAACCACTTGGGCCCGTTTCTGGTAAAAGAGAAGTTCCGCCAACTATAGTAATATCCCCTCCACCTTTAACTGGTGCAGGGTCATGATTTAAAGCCGCCTGTAAAAGAGCCATATTCTGAGAGTTCCCCTGATAAGAAATTTCATTATCCGATTCAAATCTTTCAAAAAATCCTCCTACAAAGGAGAAAAAGCCGGCATTTGCAGAAGTTGGCAGTAAAATCACAACTAGGACCAGAGTGAATTTGGTCGTAAATTTGGCTAGTTTAAGCCAGTATTTCATCTGATCTCTTAGTGACAAATCACTAGTTGAGCCAGAATCTTGGTTAATTTCTTGAATAAGCCTTTATTTACATGATAATTCTGATTTTCAATCAATTTATGGCTTAACATAGCCATTTCTATTTCAGTAAATATAGGTACAGAAGGATTATATTGGATGGGCTATTAAAGTCAATGCCCCAAAAATCAGCGTGTGGATATCAGAAAATGTCAAAATTCATGTCAAAAACGATGTAATTTAGATTTAATCCGCTATACTCAATCTGATGAAAGAACTGGATGAACTAAACAAACCACAAAAAGAAGCTGTTGGGCATAAAGATGGACCACTTTTAGTTTTGGCCGGCGCTGGAGCAGGTAAGACGAGGGTTATAACACTTCGGATTTACAAACTTATAAAATCAGGTGTTTCTCCAAGGGAAATCTTAGCCATTACTTTCACAAACAAGGCGGCAAAGGAAATGCGGGAAAGAACCTTTTCTCTTCTAGGAGATAACCGTTCCTCAGGCTATCAAAGCTTTCATGATGACAGGCCATTTGTCAGTACTTTTCATTCACTGGGGGTAAATATTTTGAGAGAGAACTATAAATTAATAGGTCTGCCTAAGCATTTCAACATCTTCGACAAAAGTGATTCCTTGAAAGTCATTAAAGAAGCCATTAGAGAAGCAGGGTATGATCCAAAACAGATTTCTCCAAACAAAGTTTTAAGTATCATCTCTCGGATGAAGGGAGATTTTGTTGAGAGAGAAGAATATTCCAATACTTATGACAATAATTTCTTCGGTAAAATGATTTCGCTTGTTTGGGAGAAGTATGAGAGAGACTTAAAGAAGGAAGGGGTCCTAGATTTTGGAGACTTGTTAATAAAAACAGCAAACCTTTTAAAAAATAACCAAAAAATCAGAAAACATTACCAAAAAAGATGGAAATATTTGCATATTGATGAATACCAGGATACAAACAGAGTCCAGTATACAATTGCAAATCTAATTGCCGGCAAGCATAAGAATATTTTTGTTGTCGGCGACGTTGACCAGAATATTTACAGCTGGAGAGGAGCAGATATTAGAAACATTTTAAACTTTGAAAAGGATTTTAAAAATCCAAAAGTTGTTATGTTGGAGCAAAATTACCGCTCAACAAAGCGAATTTTAGAGGCATCCAATAAGATTATTAAGAAAAACAAAAACCGGTATGACAAAAAACTCTTCACCGATAACCACAAAGGAGAGAAGGTGGCTCTATTCAGCGGATATGACGAAAGAGAAGAAGCAATTTTCGTGGCTTCAAAATCCAGAGAGCTTATTAAAAGAGGTATAAACCCAAACGAGATAGCTGTCCTCTATCGAGCTAATTTTCAATCAAGAAATCTGGAAGAAGCTTTTTTGGAAATGAGTATTCCTTATCAAGTTTTGGGTACAAGATTTTTTGAAAGGAGGGAAGTGAAAGATGTTCTCTCTTTTATTAGAGCGGCATTGAACCCGGAGAGTTTATCCGATATAAAAAGAATTGTTAATGCTCCGCCGAGGGGAATTGGCAAAGTAACATTGATAAAAATGTTTTCTGGTAAAGAAAATAAAATGACTCCGGCAGTTAAAAAAAGGGTGGAAGAATTTAGAAACCTCTTAAAAAGAATAAAGGACGTTGCTCTAACAAAAAAAGTAAGTCAGACAATAAAATTTGTCATTAAGGAGAGTGGTTTAGAAAAAAAATTAAAGGAAGGAACAGAAGAAGACTTGGAAAGGCTAGAAAACATTAAAGAACTGGTATCACTTGGCGCAAAGTATGATGAGTTTGAAAGTGAAGAGGGAATAATAAAACTTTTAGAAGAAGCGTCGCTTGCAACAGAACAAGATAGTCTGGATCAAAAAACTAAAAAGAATAAAGATGGTGTGAAGTTAATGACAATGCATGCGTCAAAGGGTTTGGAGTTTGAATATGTTTTTATAACTGGCTTGGAAGAAGGATTATTTCCGCATGATGTTGTCGAAGAAGATGAAGATAGAGACTCCGAGGAAGAGAGACGGCTTTTCTATGTAGCGCTAACTAGAGCCAAAAAACAGGTCTTTTTAACTTGTGCTGGTGAACGGATAATTTATGGAACAAGGGTAATTAATCTACCCTCAATATTTCTAACAGAACTTGATGAAGATGTTTTGGAAGAAATTCCTTTCCAGGAAGAAGATGTAATTAAATTAGAATAATGGCAAAGAAATCACTTGGACAAAATTTTTTAAGAAATAAATCTGTTGTAAAAAATATCGTTAGCGCATCAAATTTAAAAAATAATGATATTGTTTTAGAAATTGGTCCGGGAAAAGGAATTCTAACAGAAGAACTTTTGAAAAACTCCGAAAAAGTCATTGCAATTGAAAAGGACGATGGACTTTATAAATTTTTAAAGGAAAAATTCTGGGAGGAAATAGAAAACAAAAAATTAAATTTACTTCACGGAGATATTTTAAAAGAAAAACTTCCGAAGTTGGGAAAATATAAATTAATTTCCAACATTCCGTACAACATTACTGGAGAAATTATTAGAAAATTTTTATCAGGAGATAATCAACCAGAATTAATAACTCTTTTGGTTCAAAAAGAAGTCGCGAAGCGTATTGTGGCAGCAGACGGCAAAGAAAGCATCCTTTCAATCAGTGTTAAAGCTTATGGAAAACCAAAATATATAAAAAAAGTTAGTGCTAGAGATTTTTCTCCAGCGCCAAAAGTTGATTCGGCAATTTTGTCAATTGAAAAAATTTCCAAGGATTTTTTCAAGAACATAAATGAAAAGGGGTTTTTTGATTTAGTTAAAAAAGGGTTCTCTCAAAAAAGAAAGAAGCTTTCAAATACTCTTAAGGGTGTAGTTTCACCTGAAAAATCCCCAATAAACCTTAATTTAAGAGCCGAAAACCTCTCTTTACAAGACTGGAAAAAGCTTCTCTAAAATGAGGTTCCAATATTTCTAATAAGACCTTGGGTAGGTGCGGGGAAAATACCAACAAGACAAAGGCCAATCCCAGGGGTGTAATTACCTAAGACCCAAGGTCCAATTCTAAGTTGATATTCCCTATAAAGCCTTGAAGCAAAGCCCTGATACAGAAAAAAACCGCCTTTTGGAGGGCCAACAATTAGAGCCACTCCACCGTTTGTACAATAGATAATTGATAGGATTCTTCCGCTAAAAGTGGTGCCTCCGAGACCTGGTATTTGAGCATGAGTCAACAGTGGACTGATTAGAAGCAGGAACATGGCAATAACAAGAAAATAGGTCAATTTTTTTCTCAAAATCGGAAGCAAAAGGGGTCTCATAGAATAAGGATAGCATTAGCCTAAAGCATTATCCACAAGGGGTTAAAAGGCCTCTCATTTAAGGGCTTTTCTTTGATATAATTACCTAGAGTTTTAAAAGGAGAAGATGAAGTATTTACCAGGTAAAAAAGTTGTAGTACCCCTCTTTTTTGTTTTGGTTTTGATCGTTGTTGTTTTTGTAGTTTCTGGCAAGGAAACTATTCAAAGCCCCGACTCATCAGCTGAAGTGTTGAGCAGAGACCATATTGAGAGAATTGCTGAAAAAGACAGTGATGGAGATACTTTAGCTGACTGGGAAGAAGCATTATGGAGGACGGATCCAAATAATCCAGATACAGATGGTGATGGAATTTCTGACGGGGAAGAGATTGATTTAGACCGCAACCCAAACGTTGAAGGGCCGGATGACTTGTTGAGTGAGAATGCAGCAAGTTCTGGCAACTTGGTCAGTGAAAATGAGGAAGTGACTCTGACCGAAAAATTTGGAAGAGAGTTATTCTCTGGTTACGTGAGTTTAATAAATAATCCGAGGTTCCAGGGAGATAAAACTGAAGTTCTTTACAGTCTCTTGGACCAAAATGCTTCGAGTGTCCCACCGGCTACAGACTACACTTTATCAGACATAAGGACAGCTGATCAGAACAGTAATTCCTTCTTAAGAAATTATGGAAATGCGATGGTAACAAATTTTCAAAGTGGTGGATTAACTAATGAGATTCCGATTATCGCGTCAATTTTTCAAACCGAAAACAAAGAGGACAAGGATAAGCTTTTGGAAATCGTAAATACTAACAAAGAAATCCTTAATAAAAACTTGGGTACCGTGGCTCCAAAAGAAGCCGAGCTGCTTCATTTGGCTTTAATAAATAGCCACAACAAAGTTATTGATTCTCTGGAAAATATTTTAATGATTGGTAAGGATCCATTGGTAGCTGTTGTTGGTATAGGACAGTATTCAAATTCCACGGAAGAATTTGATAGTACTTTTAAGGATTTTAGAAAATACTTTTCCATTAATAACATTATTTTTAATCAGAACGAACCGGGTTTTGTCCTAAATAAATGAGTCAATTTAAAATAACAAAAAAAATATTGGTAGGTTTTATAACTTTGGTTTTAGTCCTTTCGATTTTCGCTGGAGGAACACAAAGAAGTCATGCTCAAATCGGTGCGGTAGCACGCGGAAGTTTTGATACTGCACTTTACTGTAGCGGACTTCTGGATAAGCTTGGTGGATTTTTAAGCGGGCTCCTTGGTGGATTTTTAAGTGCAGGGGAGGTTCCAGTAAAAGAAGGCCAAGAAAGAAATCAACAAGGGTGTCTCGACCACATAGCATTCGTTGCTGCAAATCTCCTAATTGAAAATGCGGTTAGAGATACTGTTAATTGGGCAAATGGCAGGTCTGGTGAAGGTGGGCCAAAGTATGTTCGTGATTTTAGAGGGTATATGGGACAAATAGCCGACGATTTTATTGGAGAAGCTATTCTCGGTTCGCCATTGGGTTTTGTTTGTGATCCTTTTAGAGTACAAATTCGTGCTTCTCTGGCAAGGGCGTATATTCCCCAAGAAAGAGTTCAGTGTACTTTAGCGGAGGTAACAAGTAATGTTAGAAACTTTGTAAGGGGAGATTTTTTTGATGGCGGATGGGATGCGTGGGGAGAACTTGTGACTAGGAGTAATCCTTATACTCAATTCCTCCATGCGAGAAGTAGCTTAGCTCTCGAACTTAAAGCAAGACAAAGTATGGAACTTGAAGAGCTGCGATGGGGTGGTGGTTTTATGTCTTGGAAAACTTGTCCTGGTGAGAGATACCAATGTCGTTGTGGCGGTTCAGCTATGGACCTCCTTGTCGAGATAGGTTCACAAGAAGGGTTTAGGAACGAGAGATTTTGTGTGGAAGGGCCTCCAGAACTAGATGCTTCTAGTGTTTTTCTGCCGAGTTACAGCTCAGATGCAGCGGGGTGTGCAGAGCATGGTGGGATACATGAATGTGCACTCCCAGAAAATATAAATACCCCAGGAAGTCTTATAGAAAACCAAGTGAATAATGTTTTGAGCTCAGGCCAGAGAAGATTAGAGGTTGCCGATGAATTTAATGAGATAGTAAGTGCTCTTCTAAACAAATTAATAAGTGATATTTTCCTCCCGAGCGGTTTATCAGAATATGTGCCAAGAGCAGGATCAGAGGCAATTCTAGAAAATAATCCAACCGGTAATGACCTTTGCCAGACATACGGTATTTGTGACCCTCTTTCACCGGATTTTAGATATCAATTGTGTGCTAAAGATTGTGAGCAAAGATATTGTACCGAAGAGAGTAGAGAAGAGAATGGAGGTGAGAACAATCAAGAACAATATACTGAGGGGAATTTGGTCTGCGAGGATATCCAACATGATGCTTGTGTAGACCAGTGTGCAATTGACTTTCCGCCAGGTGGCTCTATTTTTAGGAGAACCAT
>Ga0187827_10000227_pt1 | contig 89334 bp, 72 predicted proteins | sample ETNtaG_39_FD_167969 | JGI IMG/M metagenome (GOLD analysis project Ga0187827, IMG submission 167969) | Marine microbial and viral communities from oxygen minimum zone, Eastern Pacific Ocean - ETNP2014_SV_150_PacBio MetaG (Illumina Assembly) | ecosystem: Environmental > Aquatic > Marine > Hypoxic... | reverse complement strand
GAAGTCACACCTATATCTTTCAGATGACCAAACAAGTGCAGCATCACCGCTGAATAGACGCAACCCATCGCACCAAACATCAACCCGATACTCCAGAAAGCCGGAAATCTGAGCATTTCCTGCCAGTGCCAGATCCTGGTTTCTGTAGCGACTTCGATAATTTGATCCTGGTGGGTTGAAACATATTTTAATCCATCTCTTACCTCACCGATATCTTCTGGTCTGTCTTTCAGGCAGAAGTAAACCAACGGCGTGAGAATTGATACCACTACAACCGCAAATACAATAAATCCACCTCGCCACCCAAGCTCTTCGACCAGCGCTGTTACTAAGGGCGGCATGACAACACCTGCCAGCGATGCACCGAGAACGCCAAACGCAATGGCACGACCGCGCCAGTGATCGAACCAGCTGATGATAGTTCTATGCCAGGCAAGATTACCCATGCAACTCATGCCGACTCCCATCCCCACACCAATAATCAGATAGAAATGTAGAAGGGTCTGACAGACCGAGAGCATCAGATAGGATGCAGTAACAACTCCGATACCAACCAGGATCACCATTCTAGGAGAATGATTATCCAGGAACCTGCCAAGGAATGGCGCAAGCACCGCACTGGTAACTGCGGCAATAGAGAATCCCATGGCAATTTCAAATCGACTGCCATCGGCGAGTTCTTCGGCGAGAGAAGGAAGAAAAACACCTCGTGAATACGAGTAAAAACCTGTGCCGAGAAATGTCAGAATTGCACCGACAAAGACAACTATCCACCCGTAAAAGATACTAAGTCTCCCTGGGCGCGGTTCGCACCACCAGACATCATTTATCCTGAGATTCCGTCTTAGAAGACGAGCTGTTACAACCGCAAAAACTCAAATATTTCAATATCACAAGATTTGCCCCCGAGTTCCATGAACTCTTCCTCATCCCAATGGGGACTTTCTTTAAACATGCAGTCATAGATCTCACTTTTGGACTTCTCATCAGGGAAGGATGTATCAGTCATGATTCTTCGCTTTAATGTGCTACGTGTGACGGCTTCTGGATTCATTCGGACACCACCTCCCTCAGGAGTATCGAACATAATAAACTTCGCTGATTCTCCCCAGGGTTGCCACAAGGACCCCTTTCCGTCTCTACCCTGCCCTGGTTTTCCTGAGTACGCAAATTCAACCCAGTAGGATGACATCTGGTCCGAGAGGGCATCGCGACCAGGCGTGTTGCCTTCATTAAAGATCATGTTGCTCATCAGGCTGTCATCAAAGCTGCTAAACACGAAAGGAATCTCTGAGGCATGGACCGCCCCCATTAACACACTGAGATCGACGCCCAGAATGGTAGGCAGTTCATCCCAGTCAAACCGATAAGCGAATACTGAATCACCTTGAGCTGCGCGCAGCCTGATCGAAACTTCATCGACTCCCCTGGCCTTCCAGGAATCGTTGAAATAGCCGGTAACCGCATTGAAATAGTCTTCGTTGATGATGTGAGGCAGAAAGCCCATCTTCATTTCAACCAGTTCCCGGTCCGAGACAAAGAAAGGTTTGAACTCATCCCGGTTAGTACCAACAATGAGCGGTACAGCGTTGTAGTTACTGGTATCCGCAAAAACATCTATCAGGTCTTCTTTCGGGAGAACAGTGCCATCCATAAATATCATCGGCAGGGTTCCCATCATTTCAGATTCATATATTTGCAGAATTTCGTCTGCGCTCTTGCCCAGGAGATAGGTTGAAAGCGCCTTATCTGTCATCTGATCCTGATGGACAATGGCCGCATCTCTGGTATTTACAATCCCGTCCGCGATAAGGAACTTATTAACTACTTCCTTCGAGCTGTTCTGATGACCTGGTTCATCGGCATCCGCATAATTCTCAGCTACCGACAGGGGCATTGATATCGGCAGCCCACTTTGAATAATCGCCTGATGAAATAATCCGGCACCATAAGGTGAAGCGAGCATTGCGAACAGATTCATACCACCCGCAGACTCACCAAATAAGGTGACGTTTTTCGGATTACCGCCAAATGCTTCAATATTGCTCTTGATCCACTCCAGGATCCTGACCGTATCCAGATTTCCGTAATTGCCAGAACGATCTTCCGGAGAGGCACCAGAATTCATTGCTGGATGCGAGAACCAGCCGAAAGGGCCAAGTCGGTAATTAAACGTAACCACAATGACATTGTACTTCTGAGCAAGGTGACGACCGGAGTACTTATACTGATTAGCGTACCCCGCGGTGTTCCCGCCGCCGTGGATGTAAACCATCACAGGCAACAAGTCACCTTCTCCCGGCACCTCATCAACGCTGAAGCGTGGTGCAAAAATGTTCGCATAGAGGCAATCTTCTGATCCGATTGGCTTGCCTAACTCTTTTGGTGGGCGACTCTCACCGAAGGTTCCGAATTGCTTACAGTAGTCTGAAGCCTTCAGCGCCTTTAAAGTGCCTTGCCATGAGACCGGCTTTTGAGGCGACTTCCATCTCAAGTCACCAATGGGAGGTTTGGCATAAGGCAACCCCATCCATGTATGAGTACCGGTGATATCAAGAAAACCAATGACCTCTCCGTATTTAGTCTGCCGCCTTGTATCCTCACTTGCGATTTGCAATTCATGACCATAGTCATCACCAGTGATATAAAACTGATAGCCAAAATACGCAGCAGATAGGACCAGGCCTAAAAGCACAATCAGTAAGATCTTTAGAATTCGTCTCAGCATCCTGCTCTTAATGTTTCGATATGAGGATTTACGAATGGACTGGTGCTCGTTTTTCCCACCAGGGACGTGCCTGCTCCAATTGGCCCGCTATTCTCATGAGCAGGGCATCGTTACCGAATGCAGCAACAAACATAATGCCGATAGGAAGCTGACTTGCACTCCAGCACAAGGGCAATGAAATCGCCGGTTGTCCTGTCTGATTAAACAGTGCTGTATCTGCCATAAACTGAGCGATGCCATCAATATTTTCCGCCATAAAACCAATGGGTACCGGTTCGGTACTCAGTGTCGGCGCAAGCATCAGATCATACTTTTGATGGAATCGACCCATTACTCGCCCCAATTGGTGATTCGTTAGTGTCGCCCTGGCATAATCGTCAGCGGATAAGCTGCCAGCCATTGCCATAATCGCCTGCGTTGAGGGTTCTATATCCTGATCTGTCACTTCCCGACCCAGTGCTTCAGCCCTCAGCTTAATTGCAAGAGCGGTATTGGCTGCAATGATTGCAAATCCGGCCTGCCCGACTGCTTCCCGGTCAAACTCGGGTTCTGCTTCCTCGACCTGATGACCAAGGTTCTGCAAGAGTTCGCCAATCTCATCTACCGCCGCAGTTACCTCTGCGGAAAACTCACCATTCCCCAGTTTCTTTCTGCAGATCGCGATTCGGAGTTTTCCAGGTGCTATCCCGACTTCATCTAAGAAGGATCCTGCAAAATGTGGCGCTTCATAGGGATTCCCGGGCTCTTCTCCCGTCGTCGCGTCCAGCGCCGCTGCTGAGTCGCGCACACTCCTACTCACCACATGACTGATTGACTGCCCAGCCCAACCTTCACCCCTGTCAGGCCCCATCGGTGTCCGACCTCGAGTAGGTTTCAAACCAACAAGGCCGGTACAAGATGCTGGAATCCTTATTGACCCGCCACCATCAGAAGCATTGGCCATTGGAACAATACCGGATGCCACTGCTGCAGATGCACCACCACTTGAGCCACCAGGGGTGCGACTTAAATCCCAGGGATTTCTGGTTGGTCCAAAAAGTCTGGGTTCAGTTACGGGCATTAAACCCAGTTCCGGTGAATTGGTCTTACCGAAGGTCACCAAACCAGCTTGTTTGTAACGTTCAACCAGAGTGCTGTCGTGATCAGCCAGATGGTCCCTGTAAAATCCGCTGCCATAAGTTGTCACCGTCCCTTCAAGAAGCAGGTGCAGGTCCTTCAGCAGGAATGGAACCCCTGTAAACGGTCCATCAGGCAGTCCGGCATCTATTGCAGCCCTGGCTTCATCATAATGTTTGTGAACCACGGCGTTGACTGAATCGTTGACTTTCTCGGTACGAGCAATTGCTTCCTCTAACAGTTCCGTTGAGGTCACATCGCCCTTTTTTACCAGTTCTGCCAGACCCAGTGCGTCGTATTGATCATATTCCTTAAAACCTGTCATTTCGCGTTCCAACTTCCTTCAAGATTCACCTGTAAAGACTCATCAATAAACCATTATTGCAGGAACATGGCAAACGGAGTAGCTACCGCAGGACGATACCTCTGCGCTCAATCCTCTCGCGAATCTTTCGCTGCCTTTCTTCCGTTAACGGGTATCCCCAGATGAATGGCAATGCTATGAACTTTATCGCCGCTGGAATGATTGAATAGAGCAGCGTTACCCACAGCAATGCACTTTGCGAATTCCCCCCTGGAGTACCAGAAAGGCTGGCATCAGCTGTTGGATCAAAGCCGAAGAAAGCAGCTGCTGCAAGTCCAATTGCACCTCCTGCAGCACCTGCTCCTTTCTTCAACATACCCCAGACAGAAAAGTAAAGTCCTGCCCTTTGTTCACCTGACCTGGCAGAGTCAATATCCACGGCATCAGCGGCCATTGAAGCAGGCAGTGCTAATATGGCACCGACTGAAGACCCTTTGAAACACATAATGATTAGAAAAAGACCAAACTCACCAGCCGGGATAAAGGGTATCCAGGACGCCCAGAATGCAAACCACAGGATGGAGACGATAAATATCCTGTGTTTCCCGAACCTGGTTGCCAATCTCATCCAGACGGGTAAACCGGCAATTGAACTCAGATAATAGACGAGCAGGTAGATCGGATAGAGTTCACCGACCTGAACAACATGCTTTACAAAAAAATACGATAACGCGGCAGTCATCGCTGCACCAAAAGTACTTACCGTATAACAGACGATAAGCCGCAAGTAGGGACCGTTTCGACGGACGACACGCAAACTTGCGACGAAACTGGTCTTGCGTCTAACGATGACTTTCTGCTCCGGTTCAGGTACAAAAAAGAGAGCCAGGAATACAGTCACCGGTATTGCAATCATGACAAAGTTAGCAAGCCAGTAAAGTATCACATCAATATGCCCCGCGCGGGCCTTCATGATCTCCTGGAACTCTGCACTGAAGTTGCCAGCCATCGTTGCAATGCTGCTCGATTCTACTGACGAGAAATAGATCAGGAGTGCTGCAGTCAGGGGAAGCAAATTAAATGAAACTGTTCCGGCAAAGTGAAACTGTTCACGACGTCCCGTGATATGGGTTCGCTCATCATAGACAGGTGAAAGCTCAGCACCCCAGGCGAAATATGGCAGGTCTATCACCGTGAAGGCAAGATACAGGACTACGATCCAGAAACCGAAATACCAGATCGTCGGATGGTCTGGCGGCACAAATAACATATATAGAGACAGCATCAGGAGTGGTGCACCTGCCAGTATCCAGGGTTTTCTTCGACCAAATCGGGTTCTTGTCTTATCTGAAAGCACACCAACCATCGGATCTGTAAAGGCATCAGATAAACGGGCACCAAATATGACCGCTGACATCGCATACAAACTGATGCCAAGTTCAGCGTAATGAGGAAGAACATAGACCCCGACAGGTAGCAAGACCATGGAAACCGGCATGTACAAAGACGAATAGCAGAGAATCCGCCATTCCCCAATAAGATTTGCAGACTGATCCGTGAGAATGTCGTCCGCGGCGTCTTGTTCCGGCAGATGCTGCTTCGACTCCGAGGGTAAATCAGTCATAGAATTTCTGCCAGGATACGCAAGGAGCTTCAGACTACTAAAGCATGGATGAAATGTGAAAAAAAAAGAGAAATTTGGCATTTTTCCCCGGTACGCCTGGTTCAGCTTGCCATCCGACCCAGCAACCCCGTTATTCCCATCTTTTATACCTACACCTGCAATACCTGCAATGAAATAACAGATTCCTGTCAGGTTCCTATCAGGCGCCAACGCCTATTCGCTGGGCGCGTCGGACTGTCGGACTGATGTGCTGTGATATGGCATCAATCCGATTTATCCAACATATACAGATTGTAATCCCGAGCTTATAATTGCGGCCGCTGATCAGTAATCAGTATCTGTGCCCGAGTCTGGTATTCCAGGCTGAAGGACGTATAGCACACGAGATTTGGGGTTCGCATAATATTTGGGGGAAATACATGAAATCAAAATCATTGGCATTAGTCGCGGCTGGCATTTTAGTTTCGCCTTTGGCTCTAACGATGTCGGACGCGTATGCGGCCGAGGCAAGCGACATAGAAGAAGTCGTTGTAACGGGTACCAGAAAGCAGGGTTCGTCACCCACCGAAACACTGTCACCTGTTGACGTCATCGGTGGTAGCACGCTTTCCAATCAAGCAGCTTTCGATCTGACTGATGGCCTGCCCAAGATCGCACCAGCAATCAACACGCAACGCTTTCCAATTGCAGACGGCACTGCGTTCATCAGACCGGTCACGTTGCGGAACCTGTCACCGGATCAGACTCTGGTACTGGTAAATGGTACACGACGGCACAGATCACCTCTGGTCAATCTTCAGCTGGCTCCATTGGGGACTGTGAACCAGGGCGCGCAGGCGGTAGATTACGCGGCAATTCCTGCAGCAGCGATTGAAAGAGTTGAGATCCTGCGAGATGGTGCATCTGCGCAATACGGATCGGACGCGATAGCAGGAGTCATAAACCTCATCCTGAAGGATGACGCTGAAGGCATTACTGTTTCCGTACAAACCGGTGAATATTTTGAAGGTGACGGCGAAAGAACAACCTATAGCGTTAATGGCGGTTTAGCTTTAGGTGACGCCGGTTTCTTGAACCTTACGTTCGAGAGCTCTTCTTCTGAAATTACAACTCGCGGCGTTGCTAGACCAGATGCTGCATTTGTTGAAACAATTGTTCCTGGCGAGGTACCCCTTGGGGGGACAGGTCAACGATGGGGTGACCCGGATGTTGAGACAACAAAATGGTTCGCTAATACGGCATTTAGTCTAACAGACGCAGTCGAGATCTACGCAAACCTCAGTTATACAGAAAATGAAACCGTTTCAGACTTTTTCTATCGTGGACCGGTTCTCGATCCGTCTCACGAAACTGGCGCCAGAGAAACGCTCCAGACTGATGCTGATGGCGACTTTGTGCCTGACGATGCTCCTCAGTCTCTCATTGATTCTATTAATGGCGCAGGCCTAAATCCTAGCGACTATCTTGTCGCAAACGCAGCGAGTGCCAGTGGATTCGTCCTTCGAAATCCCATCTATGTGAATTTCCCAGGTGGTTACAATCCAAACTTTGGTGCCGATATTACCGACCAGGCTTATGTCGTCGGGGCACGAGGTGAGACCGACAACGGTCTAATGTGGGACATTACGCTTCGATCAGCCGACGCCGAGGCAGCCTACCATATCTCTGAAACCATTAATCCAAGTCTGGGCGCATTATCTCCTATGAGATTTAAGCCAGGAACTCTGACGCAGGAAGAGGAAAGTCTGACAATTGATCTGGTCAAGAGCCTCGATGTAGGAAATCTGGCATCGCCGCTCAACCTGGCTTTTGGATTCGAATGGCGGGACGAAACCTACGTGATTGGTGCTGGTGATCAGGCATCAATTGAAGCCGGTCCAACTGCAGCATACTTTGGTGTGGGTTCGGACGGATTCCAGGGTTTCCCGGTCGAATCTGCCGGTAGCTTCGAGAGTGAAAGTATCGCTTACTATATCGACCTTGAAGCTGATATTACCGAAACCTTCTCAGCTGGTATCGCATTCCGTTACGAAGATTTTGACGAGTTTGATTCCACCTCAGACTGGAAAATATCCGGCCGTTGGGATGTATCAGAGAATTTTGCCCTCCGCGCAACAGCGAACACAGGATTCCGTATTCCTACACCAGGTCAGGTTCATACGTTAAATATCACAACAACATCAGACATAAACGGAAACCTGATACCGAATGGAACCTACCCAGTAGACAATCCGGTGGCTCTGTCACTTGGGTCAAAACCATTGGATCCTGAAGAATCTACTTCCTTTACATTAGGTGCCATCTGGGTACCAGTTGATAACGTCAGTGTCACAGTTGACTACTACAACATTGAGATTGAAGATAGACTGGCGCTGCTTACCAATACTGTTAGCGCTACCGAGGTAGCTACCTTGACCGCTGCAGGCATTGCCAATGCAGACCTGCTATTGGGAAGCGTTGCCAATTTCTTCGTTAACGGATTTGAATCTCAAATAGATGGAGTAGACATCGCGATTCGACATGAACTAGACATGAATTCCGGATCTTTGACCACAGACCTGCGTCACAGCTTTAACCAGCAGGAAGTAAACAATGTCGCTGCAAATACGATTAATCAGTCACGTGTTTTCGACCTCGAAAATCAGGTACCTGAAAATCGAACAGCATTAACCTTTACCTACCAGACTGACAGTATGTTTAGCGGACTTGTTCGAATCAATCATTACGATGACTGGCGAACAACAGGCGGCCTGTTTAGTCCACCTGACGCTTCAGATGCTTCATCTTATGACGGAGAAACTCTGGTTGATATCGAAGCAACATTCACAATCAACGAAAACTACCAGGTGACTGTTGGTGGTGACAATGTATTTGACGTAGAACCAGGTGACGAACAGAACGGTGTCCTGCAGTTTCTGGGGGTAACCAAGTCAATTACATCACCATTTGGCTTTAACGGCGGATTCTGGTACGTCAGACTTTCTGCTGATTTCTAGCCGGCAAAATAAAAGCAACCGGTGCCTGTCACCGGTTGCTTTTTCTCAATAATACTCATTAGCCTCCTAAAGACTTCCCCAGCGCCTTTGCATCCTCGGCGTATTGCTCATATGAATCTTTCAAGGTTGCCGAGTTAAGTAAGCATTCTGCTACCAGATCATTTGAGTCATCATCGTAAACTGATGTCCTCACCCAGTTGGATTCAACCCGGCGACTCTCACTCAAGGAGTATTAACGCCGTATTCGGAGAAATCTGCAAGTATGATTCGATGACTACAATAAACTTAGGTAGTAGTTGGTTCCAATTTTAACCAGAAGCTCCAACTAGTGTGCTTTTCCATTCTTGATCAGTAAAAAGACCGATTTGGGACACTTATCTGCCCTGCTTGTTCTGTTGAATACGGATTTGTCTCAAGGGAGCCAACCGTGCCGTTTAAGAAAAAACGCATTCCAGCACATCTCATCATCAGAGATTCTCGCCGCGAAGGACCTGCCCAAAAATACCGATGGATATACTGGTTCTTGATACCCGTGATCTCTATAGGATTGCTGCTGGTTTCCATTAATGCTGTAGCGGTAGTGCTAGAGGATATTGAGGCTGGTCAACTACTGTTCAAGGATGAATCTGCTTCGTACAGCACCTCGATTCATGTTGAGAGTGAAGTTGACATTGTAGTCAGTGGCTTTGTCGCTCAGGTCACACTAACTCAGAACTTCGTTAACCAGACTGATCAATGGCAGGAGGCAGTTTATGTCTTCCCACTCTCAGAGACCGCAGCGGTCAACTTCATGCGTATGGAAATTGGTGACAGGGTGATCCGGGCCGAAATCAAAGAAAAGCAGCAAGCCAGGCAGATGTATCAAAAAGCAAAAGCCGAGGGAAAAAGAACCGGACTCATTGAACAATCTCGACCTAACCTGTTTACACAATCCGTCGCCAACATTGCTCCAAAAGAGAAGATCAAGGTAGAAATTCGGTTCATTCAATCAGTGTCTTACAACCTGGGGGAATTCAGCCTGCGTTTTCCGATGACACTGACACCTAGATACATACCTGGTCAGTTCCTGATTGCCGCCAGGCAACTGATTCACCTGGCAGACCTGCTCTCAACAGACGGTCCTGAACCCGCAGCTATCTTTAAAGTGAACGGACAGGGTTGGGCTTTGCCCACCAATGATGTACCTGACGCACATCTTATTACGCCACCTATGGTCTATGGTTCAACCACCACCATTAACAACCCAATTTCGGTCCGAGTATTCCTGAATCCAGGGTTACCACTCAAGGATATCAGCAGCCCTTATCATGAGATCGTCGTGAAGAAGTCTGGGAGTGGTCATCAAATTTCACTTCGTGACGGGGCAGTGCCAATGGACAGGGATCTGCTGCTTAGATGGCAACCTGTGGTGGGTAGCGAACCGGCTGTAGCGGTCTTCAAAGAAACCATTGAATCGAATGACTATTTCATGTTGATGATGCTGCCTCCCAATGACACTTCCGATATACAGATCATGCCGAGGGAGATGATTTTTGTTATCGACACATCAGGTTCGATGCAGGGGCCCTCGATCAAACAGGCAAAACAAAGTCTCGGACAAACACTTAAACGCCTGCGTCCTCAAGATCTGTTTAATATCATCGAATTCAACGATTCGGCTAAACAGCTGTTTCGATCATCTCAAATGGCGGATTTATCAAACGTCAAACATGCTCTTGATTGGGTGATGAGACTCTCGGCAGACGGTGGTACCAACATGAGATCAGCATTGCAACTGGCACTCAATTCACCAATAGAGGAAAGTCACCACAAACATATCGTATTTGTCACTGATGGCGCGGTGGGTAATGAAGCCAGTCTTTTCGAGATGATCTATCGACAACTGGGGAATTCTCGCCTCTTTACGGTAGGCATAGGAAGTGCGCCGAACAGCTTCTTTATGCGAAAAGCAGCGGAATTTGGAGGAGGTACATTTACTCACATCGGAATGTCAGCCGAGGTTGCCAACAAAATGGATACGCTTTACCAGAAGCTCGATAATCCGATTGCCAGCGACATTCAAATTAATTGGCCTCAAGAGGTTGAGAGCTATCCTGCCAGACTACCTTCACTATACCTGAATGAACCACTGCTGGTGGTTGCTAAAGCAGAGATGCTGCAGGGTGATATCCGCATCACGGGTAACACCGCCCATCTGCCATGGTGGCGGGAGCTCTCCCTGGAGACACAAACCTCACACCCGGGGATCGCGACACTCTGGGCACGATCAAAAATTGAATCACTGGAAGACGAGAAGATAGCGGGTCGCGATGCTGATGAGGTTCGTCGGGCAGTACTCGACGCAGCCTTGACTCACAATCTGGTATCCAACTACACAAGCCTGGTTGCTGTTGAAGAAACGCTGAGTCGTTTTGCACACGACGCTCTCAATACCAAAGCTTTACCTAATCTTGTGGCTCAAGGACAGATCATTTCTCCCATCATGTACCCGCGCACTGCAACAAACGCAGATCTCAGCTTTGTCATTGGTGCTATTTCACTGGCTCTATCCCTTGTCACTGTTTCCGTGCTCAGAATAAGACGTGGCTACTAAGTTTATCCTCACCATCCCCCTCCTCTTAGTTACCATAACGGCTCTGTCATGGGGCAACACACTGTATATTCACGTCAAAGCGGTACTGGCTCAGTTTCTCATTGCGGATGCCTGGGCAGATACTCTTGAGAGAGACCGTGACTTCAAACCGTGGCCCTGGGCTGATACCTGGCCGGTTGCCAGAATGCACACCGAGATTCTGGACGGGGATCTTTATATCCTTGCTGGCGCTCATGGCAGCACCCTGGCTTTTGGTCCGGGACATATGGATGGTACGGTTGCCCCGGGAGAATCTGGCAGCAGCGTCATTGCAGGACACCGGGATACTCATTTTGAGTTTCTAGAAAACATCGTGATTGATGACAGATTTCAGATCCAGACCCGTCGCGGAACCTGGCAGACCTATCTGGTTAGCAACATAGACATTATAGATACGACCGAAAACGATACCTGGTTGCTTGACCAGTCTCTCGACACAATCTATCTGGTGACCTGCTTCCCCTTCGATGCCATCAATCCAGGAGGTCCTCTGCGAATCGTCGTTCAACTTGAACCAGTATCACGAGTGATCGGTCCATAGGGACAAAAAAAGGGGGCCGAAGCCCCCTAAAATACACACCGAATTTCAGCAGTATTTATCTATCGGCCAACTGAGAATCAACATCAAGGGTCAGTTCCAGCACGACCCGGCGATCGAAAAAATTGCTCTCAAATGTTTCTAGCTGTTTCAATGGTTGGGACTCACCATGAGCTGATGTGAATATCTGGTGATCCCTGACACCATGACCAAGCAGATACCGTCTCACTTCCAGAACACGCTTTTCTGACAGGTTCTGATTGTATTCACTGGCACCGCGACGATCAGCAAACCCGGACAAGGACACTTTTGCATCCATATTTCGAGACAGGACTTCTGAGATCTTCTTCAGCTGTGCGCCATAATGCTTTTCAATTTCACTGGAACCCGTCTGAAACTGAATTGGCAGTTCCTGCTCTTTCCAGCTACCGGCCTGAATTTCAATCATCCGATTCAGATCCTGACTCAAATCAGCAACTGTGGCTTTCAGACTGTCCTTGTCTTGCCGGGAGCTCACTTCAAGATCGTGCAATTCGACCTCAAGCTCCCGGTTAATTCGATTTGTACCTACTAGTTTGCCGATAATCCCACCACCCAGAATGGCACCGACTCCTGCGCCAAATGGCCCACCGATACTCGCACCAATGACTAGGCCTGTTATAACTCCATTTGTCTCCTCGGCTTTGGTGTCTCGCTCCTTTGCAAGACTAGAATTCGCCATGATTGATAAACCCACCACCGCAATGATGTACTGAACTCTCATCTGAATGTCCTCATTTGTGAATGTAAATTTGCATCATTGATGCATGAGGTTTATTAAAGAATGCAAATCAGGCATTTTAAGGAGTCAATTCTGGAAATACTCAGCCTAAAGGTGGCAAAAACATGGCAAGGTGGTACGTTCGAAGGAAAATACAGATAAATGACCTATAGAATCGCCATTATCGAGGACGATGAGGATTTACGTCAGAATTATGCTGACGTATTTCGTAAGCAGGGTTACCAGATCAGCAGTTTCAGCAACCGGCCTGATGCTCAGAGTGTTTTTATGTCAAGGCTCCCTGACCTCGCTATTATCGATATTGGACTCGGAGATGAAATCGATGGTGGCTTTGCGCTTTGCCAGTGGTTACGTCAGCGTTCACAGACAATACCCATCATATTCCTGTCAGCACGAGACAGTGATTTCGATATCGTCAGTGGTCTCAGAATGGGTGCAGATGATTACCTTACCAAGGGTGTCAGCCTGCCTCATCTGATTGCCAGAGTTGCTGCCCTGTTCAGGCGTATCGAAGTGATGTCAGAAGCGCAGACAACATCTCAGGATATTATTGAGCAGGGCAGTCTGTACCTGGATGGACAAAGAATCTCATGTCGTTGGAGCAGCCATGGGATTGATCTCACACTGACAGAATTCTGGATGGTATATGCACTGGCAAAACACATTGGCCATGTAAAAAATCGTCATCAACTCATGCAGGAATCTCAAATTGTTGTTGATGATGCGACGATCACATCCCATATCAAGCGGATTCGGAAAAAGTTTATTGCAGTAGATCCGAATTTCAACTGCATCGATACGGTATACGGGATGGGTTATCGGTGGAACGATGATTCATGAGTACTCCATTCACTCGAATCGGCCTTAGAGGTCAACTGGCCCTTCCTTTCACATTGCTTCTGTTCTTTCCAATTTTTGGCTACCTGGGCATTTTCAACTGGACGGCAACGCTCGAACAAAATCAACAGACGGATCTGACGAGAGCGGCACAGAGCATTACAAAAATGCTGGCTGCCAATCCATCGCTGCTAAAGGAAATCAGAACAGTTGAAAACCTAGCCCCCAATCGGGATCTGTACGTTCACAAAATGACTTCAATGATTCAGCTGGATGGGAAGAAAAACGACTGGTCACAGGTAGAGTCAATCCAATACCGCAAAAACCATCTGGTCGAGATTAACCTCCCCTATTCTTCTGATTCTCTGAGTTTTGACCTTAAGCTGAGTGCAGACACTGAATTTCTCTATGGCTTCTACGAGATCAGAGATGATTCGATCATCTATCGCGAAATAAACAATTTAAGCGTTCACAGGAACGATCATATTCAGATCGGGCTTACAGACCCTGATGGTAGCTACCATCGATATACAATCGCCACCTTCCAGCCATCTCAGGTAACTGCTCATATTATTTCTAACAGCGGACGATCTATACGCAAGGAAGACCGAATTCAAGGATCATGGCTGGCAACAGAGCAGGGTTATAATGTCGAAATTAAGATTCCCTTGACACTAATTGGTGATCAGTTCGCCACTGGTGTTGCTGACGTCGATGACCCTGAATCACGAGAAATCAAGTATGTGATGGCGAGTGCGCTTACCGGATCTGCAAACGAATTAGGCGCATTGGCAATACCACCTGTATTACTCGAGGAATTCCTTGCTTCGCTGCCTTACTCAAGAATATCACTGATTGACAAACATGATCGGGTCATCGCGTTTTCGAGTCACAAGGCAAGAGCTAAGCCTTTATCCCCAGCCTCTTCGTCCTACTTCACTAGTGACAGTGACCACAGATTCATATCCGGTGATTCAGGTATTTCCTACCAGGGAACAGATATCGGGCGAATAATTGTTGAAGAAACGAACGATCAAATCCTGACTTTTTACGATCAGGCTGTACAGAAGCTCCTGATCAGGTCCGGGCTGATCTTTGCACTGGGATTGCTCTGCTGGTACCTGCTCTCATCTATCGTTACGAATCGGCTTCGTCGACTTAAACAGCATCTTGAATCTGCTGTTGACACCAAAGGTAGAATACTGCATTCGTTGCCAGTCGCTGATGCCAGTGACGAAATCAGTGACCTGTCACGAAGCTTTTCAGGTATTGTCGATCGACTGAAACAATACAATCAGCATCTTGAAGCCATGGCGAGTAGGCTTGCCCATGAACTGAGAACACCCGTATCAGTTGTCCGCTCTTCACTTGAGAATCTGAATAAGGACGAAATAAGTGATGATCAGATTATTTATGTAGAACGGGCAAACAAGGGTGTAGAGAGACTGAATACCATACTTAACAAGATGAGTGAAGCAACCAGACTAGAGGAAAGTCTTGACGAGGAAGAGATTGACACGTTTGATCTCGTCAAGGTTGTCGAGGGTTGTGTAAATGGCTATGAAATCGCCTACCCGGACAACAATTTTTTGCTCAGCATCGAGGCCGATATGGTCAGGTTGACTGGTATTGCGGACCTCATAGCACAGATGCTTGATAAACTGATCAGCAATGCGGTTGAATTTTCTCCGGCAGAGAATCCCATCAGGATCAGATTGAATGTTGAAGATCATGACGCACTTTTACGTGTTTTAAACGACGGACCTTCGCTTCCAGTCATGAGCGAAAGTAATCTGTTTGATTCAATGGTATCTCTCAGAAAAGAACGAACCATGGAAACCAGCCATCTGGGGCTGGGTCTCTACATCGCTAGAATAATCACTGAATTTCACGGTGGAACTATTAATGCGACGGACCGGGAAGATGGTCAGGGTGTAATCATCACGGTTCGCATTCCCCTTATGCGTTTATCAGCAAGGCTCAGACCTTGACGACATCAATGTTCATGTTGGTTAGACTATTGAAAAAACTTCAATGCAGGCGCCGCAAGTGACAAACGAACAGGGCGAAGACAATAAACCGGTTTCGGCTGGTCCACTGCAAGGCGTACGAATACTGGATCTTTCAGCCGTTGTCTCCGGGCCTATGGCTGCCGTAATACTGGCTGATCAGGGTGCCGAAGTAATAAAAATTGAACCTCCTGGATGGGGTGACGGTATTCGGTACATGGGTGCCAACCGCAATGGGTTAAGCGCAATATTCTCTCTGATAAATCGCAACAAGAAATCTGTCGGCATCAACCTTAAGCATCCTGAGGGCAAAGCAATAGTTCTAAAACTGATAGAAAAATCCGATGTGTTGCTCCAAAACTATCGGCCGGGGAAGATGGAGAAATTAGGTCTTGGTTACGAGGCTTTGAAAAAAATTAACCCAAACCTGATCTACACATCGATAAATGGCATGGGTGAAATTGGTCCATATGCCGGGCAGAAAGTTTATGACTACGTCATTCAGGGTGTCAGTGGAATTCTGGATGCTCAATCAGAAACCAACAATTTGAAAATGGTGCGAACCATAATTTACGATAAGGTCACCGCGCTAACTGCCGCGCAGGGAATTACCGCTGCGCTTCTCGCCAGAGAGCGAGGTGCTGGGGGACAACATGTCAAGTTGTCCATGTTGGACGCAGCTGTCTATTTTAACTGGCCCGATCTCATGTGGAACTACAGCTTTGTCGGTGACAACGTCAATTACTCAGGTGATCTTGCCGACATGTATGAAATAAGCGAAGCAAATGATGGTGCTATTGTTTCCCACAGATTAGGGGCAGACACCTCCGGTTATTCAACAGAACAACTGATAGATCTGTTCGACCAGAACGAAATCCCAATCGCACGGGCAAACAGAAGGCAGGATGTGATCGACGACCCACAGATACAGGCATCAGGGATTTTGGAAACAATTGAGCACCCACGAGGTGGCACGATGCGACAACCCAGACCTCCAGTGAAATTTGGGCGTACCAATCCATCGGAACGAACCCCTTCAGCAGAAGTTGGCCAGCATACTGTAGAAATACTCTCTGAAATTGGTCTTTCTATGGCTGATATGCGGACTCTTGCTCGTGAAGGCGCCATCGGCTAGGGAATACAATTGAGTGAAACAAGTTGGGACATTGACTCTCTAGTCAGTCTGGAAGTTGACGACAATCTGACGTTCAAAGATTCATTAAGGCTGGTCCTCAGAACCTGGCCATACATAAAAAAGCAGCTGATACATATCCTAACCTTCCTGGGGCTTAACCTGATTGCGTCTGTGATGTATTTTTTCATCGCATTCGTTGCCAACGATCTCATGAACAACAAAATACTACTGGGTGAACGATTGCAGCCGCTTCAGGCAAACATATTGTTTCTTGATGACAGATATATCACCACAGGTATTGAAAACGAAAGCAAGCTAACGGTTAATCAAAGGCGTGCCGTTAGAGATCAGATGCTGTGGGTTTTTTCACTCGCAGCACTTCTATTTCTGGGTATAGCGGTGATCACACCTTACTATTCAGTATGGATTTACCAGAGAATCAATCAGGATCTCCGGGTCAGAATGCTTGAACGGATCGAGCACTTGTCTCTCAAGTATCACAGCCATGCACGATCCGGTGATCTCATCTACAGGATCTATCAGGATAGCGCCACAATTACCAATGTAATTCAGACCCTCATCGTGATTCCAGCTCAGTCTTTGAGTGTATTCGTTTTTACAGTTCTCATCCTGTCGTTCTTCAGTCCCTGGCTGGGTTTACTGTGCCTCGCCACAGCGATACCCGTCATCTGGCTGCTGGTCTGGTTCACACCTAGAATACAGGAACGCTCTCGTTTGGCACGGAGCAGCAACAGCAACCTGACGTCCCGAATCCAGGAAGTCTTCTCAATGATCAATATCGTAAAGGCAAACCGCGCTGAATCAACAGTATTGCAACGATTCAATGCTGATTCCAGGCAGGCGTTGGATATGGCATTTCTCCTCAGAGTCGAAATCATGATATTGCATCTGGCGACAGCTATGCTGATGCTGGGTGCAGTACTCGTGATGGAGTATCTGATGGCGAATTGGACCATAGGAGAAAAAACAACGTATCTCGGTGGCGTCATAGCAATGGTAGGCTTTGCGATCTGGAACCTGGGAGCCTATCAATCCGCCATTGGCCGAACTAATGATATGACCTTGCAGGCTGGCGGCTTTATCAGAAACTGGGGGGCTGCTCAGGATCTGCTTATCGGATTGGATCGCGCATTCTACCTGCTGGACCTCGAACCTGAAATCACCGATACCGATAGTCCGAAGGCATTTCCGCTGCAGGTTGATTCAGTCAGCTGGCGAGAGGTGAGTTTCTCATATGACACCAGTCAGCCCGTCCTTAAGCACCTCAGTCTGACTGCAAAAAAAGGGACCGTTACCGCCATCGTCGGTGCTACCGGCTCAGGCAAGTCGACATTGATGTCAATGCTGCTCCGACTCTATGATCCAAATGACGGCGACATTTACATCAATGATACCAACGTCAAAGAAATTGCGATCCGTGAACTTCGCACCAACGTTACAATCGCACTTCAGCAGAATGTGTTGTTCGCAGCAACAGTGGCAGAGAATATCGCTTTCGCGTTGGATGTGAGCAATGACGCAATCAGATCCGCCGCCAAGGTAGCCTGTGCTGACGAATTTATCGAGGAAATGAAGCTTGGCTATGAAACTGAACTGGGCGAACGAGGTGGTAAGCTGTCAACAGGACAGAGACAAAGGCTCTCCATTGCCCGGGCAATAATTCGGGACACACCAATACTGATTCTGGACGAACCTACCTCATCCCTTGATGCGGCTACTGAACAGCGCTTACTTCAGAATCTAAACTCCTGGGGCAAGGATCGCATTGTATTCATTATCACCCATCGTCTATCCACCATCCGCAACGCTGATCAAATTGCCCTTCTAAAGAATGGTGAAATCGTTGAAGCAGGTGATCACGAATCCCTGATGAGTAAACATGATGGTGAGTACAGACGGTTTGTCGAAGACGAGACGATTGGGACATCACATGAGTGAGTCAACATCCACGTCTGCGCCCCCTAAGCCCGAGTATCAATTTGATGATCGCACGGATCTCAATACCAATATCTCATCAGCCGAGGCAATGGTGCTGCTGGCGAGATCTTTCGCGTTGCTGAAAGACGTTAAGAAGCTATTCTGCCTAAAGTTCTTTTTAGCATTTATCGCTCTTTTTCCAGCGCTACTTGTGCCCTGGTTCGGAAAAATCGTTGTCGATCAGGTCCTTCTGCAGCGCCCCTATGGCGAAACAGATATTCGATTCCCTCCCTTTATTGAACCCTTTATTACCATGACCTCCGGCATGCCCCCCATGCAGATTATGCTTGCCATCGTGCTTACCTACAGCGTACTCCTGCTGTTGTTCGGCATCAGAGGAGCTGAAACCAGGGCTGAAGAGATAACCCAGGGTCAGGACTCAGCAACCCAGTCAGAAAAAGCCCTGAGCAATGGTGGCAGCAGTGCTGGCGGCATCTGGGGCTTGATTGAAATGATGATCGATATCAGATTGACGCAGCGAATCGCCAACACACTGCGCACCCGCCTGTTTCAAAAAATGACAAGATTCTCGATGACAACCCTGGCAGACCAGCGAATCGGTGATTCCGTCTATCGGGTCATGTATGACGCGCCACAAGTACCAAGAATCTGTTTCTACCTGACTATTCTACCTGTCATTCTGTTGATCAATGCATCAATTACACTTGGGCTGATTGAATACAGCTATGGCGAGGTTGCGCCAGAACTCGTGTTGCTAGCATGGGCTCTCTTGCCCCTCGGTTTAATCGTTACTTTTCCAATGTCAAGAATAATCAGAAATGTTAATCAACAAAGCCGAGCGTCCGGAGCCGCCACAACAAATATCATTGAAGAAAGCATGGCCAACATTACAGCAGTTCAAAGCCTCGGTGCAATGGTCAACCAGAGAGACAAGTTTGCAGAAGGCAGCATTGAATCTTTTAGGCGATATCGACTCACCTTCGCATTTGCGATGGTGCTGTATATTCTTGGCTGGGCTATCACGATCTTCGCAGGACTTTATGTCGTAAGACTGGTCAGCGACGACATTATCAGCGGTGTGATGTCACCAGGCGACTTCTGGACACTGTTTGGTCTTTATCTTGACCTTGGAGCAGTAGCACTTGGTATCGGCATGATCTGGATTCAATTACAGATTAATGTGGCTGCAGTTAGAAGAGTTTTCTTCTTCATCGATCTTGAAGCTGAAGATGCAAGGGACAGTAAACCAGCTCTGTCTCCTCTACAGAAGACGATTGCCTTTGAACATGTCACCTTTGACTATCCCGATGGTCGCTCAGCACTGCGCAACATCAATCTCACTCTGCAAAAAGGTGAACTGATCGCTATTGTCGGACCAACCGGTGCCGGCAAAACGAGCCTGGCCAGTCTTATCCCGAGTTTCATTGTACCTACGGCAGGTTCAGTAACATTTGACGGTAACGATATATCAGAAGCCACGGTCGACTCGGTGAGAGATCAGGTTTCATACGTATTTCAGGAACACCTCCTGTTTTCTGAATCGATTCGTAACAATCTGCTTATTGCCAGGCCGGATGCGACCGAAGAAGAAATACGGGTCGCCTGTGTCACTGCCAGTGCGATGAAATTTATTGAGGATTTACCCAACGGGCTGGATACTGTTCTTGGTCGCACAGGTGATACGTTGTCAGTCGGTCAACAGCAGCAACTCTGCATTGCACAAGGCCTGATCCGCGATACACCGATTCTGATTCTAGACGAACCAACCGCTGCCCTTGATCCTCAAACGGAAAATGCATTGATCAAAGCACTTCTGGTGGCAGCTGAGAACAAGCTGGTCATCGTTATTGCGCACCGACTGTCGACCATTCGCCAGGCGAATATGATTGTCTTTCTCGAAGACGGTGAGATTCTGGATTCAGGTAATCATGAAACCATGATGAAAAATCCAGTAAGTCCATACAGGAAATTCGTTGAACTACAGTCGGGCAAGTTAACAAGATAACGAGGTTAAAACGAAAGTAATCACCTGCACTATGATGCACCATAAGTTTTGACTAACTAGATTCTCCAGCTAGTATGTTTTGGTGTCAGTGCCTTAAAAAAAAGGTACTCTTCATTAAGTTACAAGCTCTGACTCACACGGTTGCAATAGCTTAGGAGGCTCAATGCCACAAGCATTTGAAGGCATTAGAATTATTGACTTTACACAAGTACTCGCCGGTCCCTTCGCGGTGATGCAACTGGCACTTCTGGGTGCTGAGGTGATCAAGGTCGAACAACCGGAGACTGGTGATCAAACCAGAGGGTTGATGAGTAACACCAGGAATCAGGGTATGTCGCCATCCTTTATGGGTATGAATCTCAACAAGAAGAGCATCACGCTCAATCTGAATTCAGCCGAGGCAAAGGAGATAGTCAAAAAACTTGTACTTGAGGCAGATGTCCTGGTTGAGAACTTCAAAGCAGGGACGATGCAACGAATGGGATTGAGCTATGAAGAACTGTTGGTGGTAAAACCCGACCTCATTTACTGTTCGGTTACTGGATACGGCCAGGACGGCCCCAAGGCAGGTGAAGCAGCCTATGATGGAGCAATTCAAGCTTCCTCAGGCATGATGTCCCAGACCGGCCATCCGACGACTGGTCCAACACGAACCGGCTTTATGCCTGTCGATATGTCGACCGCGCTCAATACGGCATTTGCCATTTCGACATCTCTGTACAGGAAAGCTCAAACAGGAAAGGGGCAATATATTGATGTCGCTATGATGGATACCGCTGTTGTCATGCAAGCCGCACAATATGACAATTATCTTAACCAGGGCAACCTTGTTGGTTTGCTTGGAAATGCCTCACCAACAAAACAACCCACTGCAAATCTGTTCCCGACTAAAGATGGCTTTATTCAGGTTACCGCCCTGTCCCAGTCACAGATCGAGAAACTCTTTGACGCGCTCGGAAAACTCGAAGAACTGGAACAACCTATATTCAAAACTTCAGAAGCGCGTGTAAAGAACTCGGATGCGGTCAAGAAATTTCTCAGCGAAGCACTAAAACGAAATACAACCAGCTATTGGATGACAAATCTGAGTAAAGCCGGTATTCCTGTCGCAGAAGTGAGAGAACTCCCGGAAGTGATCGAAGATCCGCAATTTGAATCCCGTGAGGTATTTGAATCAATTGTTTCACCCTTGAAGAGCGATGAATCCGTCACTCTGGTCAAAGCCGGGTATGTGATGTCAAAAGACGGACCGACGGTTCACCTAAATCCCCCAAAGCTGGGCGAGCATACAAATGAAATACTGGGTTCCCTGGGCTATTCCGAGGCGTCCATTTCAGAATTCAGACAAGCAGGCATTATCTAGCGCAAAACAGCAGATCTGTCGGTCGCAGGAATCTATAAATCCCTATCAAATCCGTTTCACCCGATCCGTAACAACAGTGGCTTACACGCTGACCTTTGTCTTCGGTTTCCTTCTTCATACCAACCCTCTAATAGGCATTGGGACAACCTTTCTGAATATTCACTATATGAATATTCTTGCTCGACCGGGCCATGTACTCGGGATGATGGGCCAACAGGTAGCGGCAAAACAACGCTGGCCCGTTTGATATTCTGCCTGTACGACGTTAATCGTGGTTCCATCCGAATTAATGGTGTTCGATTATCTGTCGAGTGCATTCGATGTCAACACGGAAAGAACCTTGCGGCGCCAACTCGATCAGGTCGAGAATTCAACTTGCCTCGTTGTCTCCGATCGCAAATCCATGCTACAAAGTGCGGATCAGATTATTGTACTAAAAAATGGCAGTCTCGAAACTATTGGATCTCTGGATGAGCTATTGTCATCAAATGATGAAATGAAATATTTATTTGGTCTTGAATCCACCGAGGACTGGCATGTCTTTTCATCAAGTTTGTTTTCTCGCGCTAAACAGAGAACTTCCTTATAATTTTTTTAGCCGCACCAACGATCGCCTGAGTAAAAGCACGTGAGTACGGAAGCCAAACTTGTGACTTCTGAACAGGTTCAACAATTTTGAATGATAGCAGCTCAACAAATTCTGATGGTCAAGTTAATCCCAGGGACTTCACACAGGGACCTGTACACACCCATCTGATCAGACTGACCGGTTACATGCTGTTGGGTTTTGTTTCCATCATGAGTGCCAGTCTCATTGAAACGGTCTATATCGGGAATGTCGGGACCAATGAATTGGCAGCTCTCAGCTTCACTTTCCCCCTGGTCATGGTCTTCCAGGGCATCGCCATGGGACTTGGCGTTGGTGCATCATCAGTAGTCGCAAGAACTATTGGTTCGGGTGATCAACAGAAGGTGAAGCTGTTGATCACTCACTGCTTCATACTGGTAATTGTGCTTACCCTTGTTTTTTCAGCGTTTGCGTACTTCCATGCAGACTCCTTTTTTAATCTGTTGGGTGCAGGCCCCGAAATACTCCCCCTGAGCGTCGATTACATACAAATCTGGTTGTTCGGCTTGCCTTTCTTCACGATAGCAATGGTAGGTTCAACTCTGATGCGAGCGGCAGGTGATGCAGTGACACCAGGCTATCTCATGACCATTGGCTCTGTTTTACACATTATCATCGCACCGATTTTTATCTTTGGTCTACTCGGTGCGCCAAAGCTTGGATTGACAGGTGCCGCAGTTGGCTTCGTTCTTGCCAGGACCGTCAGCTTTCTGATGTACAGTTATGTTATCGGGATCAGGGACAAACTGTTGTACTTCAGTATCAAAGGATTCTTCAGCTCCTGTCGCGATATTCTACACGTGGGCTTGCCTGCGGTGGCTAGCAATCTGATAGCGCCAATATCAATGAGTGTGATCACCCGCCTTCTCGCCGGTCACGGCACCGTAGTTGTGGCAGGATACGGCGTTGCATCTCGAATTGAATCAATGATTGTGATGATTATCTTTGCTTTGTCCATGAGTATTGCGCCCTTTGTCGGTCAGAACTGGGGAGCCGCGTCCTTCGACAGGGTTAAACTCTCCCTCAAACTTTCGAATGGATTTTCACTGATCTGGGGAGTCATTGCCTACATTTTTCTATTTCTAAGCGCAGAGTACCTGGTTGGCTTAATAAACGATGATCCTCCCGTTGTTCAAGCGGCTGTTCACTATCTCCTGATTGTCCCTCTCTCGATTGGATTGATGGGTGTGATGTCAAATTCCACATCCAGCTTTAATGCCCTGGGCAAACCCATACCGCCATTGATCATCTCAATTCTGCAGATGATTGTGATTTACATCCCGTTGGCGTTGTTGGGCGATTACCTCTTTGGATACCGCGGCATATTCATTGCAGGCGTGGTAACAACTTCCCTGCTGGGCATTGTGAGCTGGATCTGGATATATAGAGAAATCAACCTTGGAATTGAACGCCGAACAAAAGATAGTCAAAAAAATCCGGTCAACCCCTGAACAAAGTAAATCCTGGTCTTCTTCAGGTTCGCCAACACCATATCTCTGTTCTCTATAGAAAGCGTTTAGTTTCCACCAGCTAAGGTTTCAGAGCCTGGACCCTGGTTACGCAACGTTTCTACCACTGCTTCCCTCTCGGCCTTAATCTGCGCTTTGGTTATGCACACTTTTCGGGCTACTCGCGAACTGGCGCTGGTTTCATATCAACAAACCATCTTGTCCGCATCATCTGCGGTTTTATTATGCTGTGCAACGATCTGATCTATCTCTACACCAGATCATGTTTCGCTCGTCGGCGTACAAGCCACGACCAGGCACAAGACTATGACAATACAGAATAGGCTGTTCATCAGCGAATGCCTGCCCAACCGGTCAAATGACTAGTCAGGTGGGATCAGGCACGAATGAATAGACTCGCTCCCTTCAATCTCTCTTGCCAATGTTCTGATGGCAAGTTCAGCATCTGACAGAGCAAAATCATGAGTGTGCATCCTGCTGAATTCAATCTCGCTGAACTCTAGCAACTCGATCGCCTTTTTGTAACCGGAAGATGTCACGCCGATGGCACCTTGGATGGTGATTTCCTTCATGACGATAAGATCAGAGACAAACTGATCAACTGACTTGAAGCCTTTGACCCCGGCCAAAACGATGCGGCCACCCATCTTCACTAGTTTCAGGGCATCTGCAACCGGTTTGGTTGCGTAAGATGAGACATCAACGACTATATCAGCTCCCATACCCTGGGTGATTTCACTGACACGTTCCACCACATCCTCGTTTTCAACGTCAACTGTATGAGTTGCTCCATAGAACCTGGCCAGTTTCAGTTTTTCCGAATCTGCAGCAAGTCCGGTCACTATGATAGATTTCACGCCAACGGATCGTAACGCAATGACACTGGCCAGACCTCTCTGACCAGGACCTAAGACTACAACTGTGTCCCCCGGTTGAGCGCCAGGCATTTCAACAGCCCACCTGAATCCTGCACCAAGGGGATTAAACATCACGGCGATCTCAGGCGGCAGATTGGAATCAACCGGATGAACAATGCTGTTGGCATGCAGGAACATGTACTGAGAGTAAGCACCCCACAAACCTGGTTTCTCGGACAAAGGAATATAGGAGTATATTCTTCGCTGGTCACATAGATGGTAATTACCAGTCAAACAAGGCTGACAGTGTTTACAGGCAAGCATGGTTTCGACGGCCACACGATCACCAACATCGACGCCCCAGCGAAGTGCAGCCTTGTCACCGATCTTGGCAACAACCCCTAGAGGTTCATGACCAGGAATAACCGGCAGGGGAGTTCGCAATTGCCCTTCAAACTGCTCATAGTCACTACCGCATATGCCGCAGGTTTCGATCCGGAGAAGCGCTGACTCATCGTCAATATCAGGGAGCGTTATATCCATTGGCTGTAACGTTTGATTTGCCGTCAACACCATTGAAAAACTCTTCTTGGGTAAGTTCATGCCATCTCCTTAAGTTGAAGATTTGATCATCGAGGCCTCTGATCTTACGGGCTATATTAACCAGGCAGCAAGCACGCCGAGCGTATCGTAGAACCAGAGCCTAGTTTCAATCCACCAGGTCGAGGAATGATCATCATCCCATTTGTCGTTAGCAACACTGATTATATAGTTATGAATATCACTGGCATCCTTTTCAGTAAGAACATCTGCAAAACTCACCATACCCAGAGAACTAAACAGGCCCTTGCGTACGATATCGTCGAACAGCTTATGACTCGCATCCGTCATATATCTCAGATCGCGAATCGCACCACTGGCGGTGACACTCGTACCATGACACCGCATGCAATGTTGACCATATAAAACCATGCCATGGCCGATTGAAACGTCGTCACCTGATCTTGCGGGTGGCTCAGGATATTCCACAGCAACACTTCTTGCCGGTAGTGTCTGATCACCTCCCAGCTTGTAGACCAGCAGCCTTCCTGGGCCACCACCAATGGCATCCGGTTGAGCCAGCATCAGTCCAACGGCACCACCCCACCCCGCCATCACAGCGATATACTGCTCACCCTCTACTTCATAGCTGACAGGTGGGGCAATAATTCCGTTTCCCACCTCTGACTGCCATAGTTTTTCACCCGTATCGGCTCTGTATGCCACGAATTTGCCTTCTCCATTCCCCTGGAACAACAGGTTTGATTTTGTCGTCAGAACACCGCCATTCCACATTGAAGCGTGATCAACGCGCCAGACTTCCTCTTGTTTTACCGGATCCCAGGCAAGCAACATCCCTCGCAGGAGATGCCTCGTTACGGGCAAAATAAGTGCGGGGTCCAATGATGCCAGCGGGTTATCTGAATCGGCAGCAGTATCTTGTCCCAAATTAAAATGGTTCCCCTCAACATATTCAAAATCCGGGTCGGTGCTAAAGGGCGCAACATTGTCCATAGCTGGTATATACACCAATCCGGTTGTGTCGTTATACGCCATGGGATGCCAACTGTGTGCACCAAAGGGAGCTGGTCTGGTTATCTGCATTTCAAACCTGTGATCAGCATTCTCGGTTTCAACGGGTCGCCCTGTTTCGATATCAACATGACTTGCCCAGGTTACCGGTACGTATTTTTCTGCCGAGATCAATTCCCCACTGATTCGATCCAGTACGTAAAAGAAGCCGTTCTTCGGTGCCTGCATCAGAACCTTACGTGTTTCACCAAGGATTTTAAGATCTGCTAGCAGGATATGTTGAGTCGCTGTGTAATCCCATGTGTCCGCAGGGGTCGTTTGATAGTGCCAGACGTACTTACCCGTTGACGCATTAACTGCAACGACTGATGAAAGAAATAGATTGTCGCCGCCGCCAGGGCTCCTGATATGTCGATTCCAGGGTGAACCGTTTCCAACCCCAATATAGAGAAGATCTAACGCAGGATCATAAGCAAAAGAGTCCCAGGCTGTGCCACCACCACCTACCTGCCACCAGACATCGCCAGTCCAGGTTTTTGCCGCCATCTCCATAGCTTCGGATTCCGCTGGCAGAGACGGATTGCCCGGTACCGTGTAAAACCGCCAGCGCATTTCACCTGTGGCGACATCGTAGGCTGAAACATATCCTCGAACACCATATTCTGCGCCGCCATTGCCAATCACCACTGTGTCGTGAACAACACGAGGGGCACCTGTGATCGTGTACGGCTTGTTTGGATCAACCGTCAACGATTCCCAAATCACTTCGCCCGTGTGGCGGTTCAGAGCCAGCAATCGTCCATCGATGGTACCAAAAAAAAGCCTGTCCCCCAGAACAGCAGCACCTCGATTGACCACATCACAGCAGGCGTTTGCTCCCCATTCGCCGGGTACCTTGGGATCAAACGACCAGAGTAATTCACCCGTCACGGCGTTGTTGGCAAACACCTTGCTCCAGGAACCTGTTGTGTAGATGACACCATTGACAACGATCGGGGATGCTTCCAGTCCCCTTCTCGTCCCCGTATCAAAGTACCAGGCTAGTCCAAGCTGATTGACGTTATCGAGATTGATCTGGGTAAGTGGAGACTGCCGTTCTTCAGCGTAGGTTCTTCCGTGGGTTAACCAATTGGCTTTATCGGAATCTGCATTGATAAGCTGTGACTGATCCAACTCTGAGTAAGAAACATTCGCCTGGAAAAGCAGGATTAAAACAAACCAGCGCAAGAGAAGGCTCCAGAAACTTTGTATTTCAGAATTATAAGCTGGGCAGTTGTATGTTTATAGCTTACCTGGACAGATATCTGATCGTTCCGTCATCGCTAACATTTTCACGATGTGTTCGAGGCAAGAACTGACCGGGTCAAACTGCGCCGTTCGTCCAAATAACGGGACACCGATATAGCCCCGAATCTCCAGGCGACCATCACGGTTGATCTTCATCCTGCTCTGATAGGTATTACCGGATTCAGGATCATAGATCTTGCCCCGCCATTTCGAACCATCATACTGGTACTCACTAAATATCTGTAAGCCAATAATTGGTCGCTCCTTCAGAGTCTTTTCCGGATTATTATCATCCAGTCGCTGCTGACCTGCACGGTCCACATCCTCCTTAATGGTGTAGACTGGATCCATCACTGCAATTACCTGACCATGAAGCTGACCATCCTCTTCATACACTGAAAGAATGGATTCATCTGACGCCCAAAGACCTCTAACGTCTTCGCGGCCCTCTGCTATTACCGGTAGAAAACCTATTGTCAGTCCTATTGTCAGTCCTATTGTCAGCATAATGACTCTTGTTAACATTGCCTTTCCCCTTTCCTTCAACCTTAGATACGAAGTGACTAAAATTGGTTGAATAATCCACATTCTATCAGCAGCCACATAAATGTAACCTGTATGATCATATCCTCACTGCAAAGACCTGTACCTGATGGGCCCGGCATGTTATTAAATTAATTGGATTTGGAGTCGAGGATGTAATGGATGTTGCTCTGGCCAACAGTAGCTCTGCTAGGTGGTATTGGACTGCTGATTGTTAGTGCTGATAAATTTGTAGAGGGTGCTGCGGCAACAGCAAAACGCCTGGGTTTGCCACCACTTCTGATCGGGATGCTGGTCATTGGCTTCGGTAGTTCAATGCCTGAAATGGTCATCTCTGCTCTATCATCATTACAGGGTAATCCGGGTCTCGCACTGGGGAACGCATTCGGTTCCAACATTACAAACATTGCGCTGATTCTTGGTCTGACCGCTGTAATAAGCCCGATTGTCGTTGGGTCCTCAGTTCTGCGACGAGAGTTACCTATCCTCTTTATGATTACCGCACTGGTCGCATCACTTTTTTACTACGATCGCAAGCTGGATCGAATAGATGGGCTATTCCTTATTGCTCTCTTTCTAGGATTGACGATCTGGGCAATCTATGCAGGTATCAAGACCAAGCATGATCTGCTGGCTGATGAGGTCGCCCAGGCACTACGTATACCTCTGAGCCTCAAAACCGCACTCATCTATACAGGTGTCGGGCTCGTATTTCTTGTTATCAGCTCGAGAATCCTTGTTTGGGGCGGGGTGGAGATCGCTCACTATTATGGAATCAGTGATCTGATTATCGGACTGACAATCGTCGCCATCGGAACCTCTTTACCCGAACTGGCATCTGCCATTGCAGCGATCAGAAAGAACGAACCTGATCTGGTCCTGGGGAATGTCATTGGTTCGAATATGTTTAACACCACTGTTGTACTGGGTATCACTGGTGTCATCGCACCTACCGGTCTGGAAACGGACATTCTCTATCGCGACATTCCTGTGATGTCGATCCTCACCATCATTCTATTCTTTGTGGCATATCGTATCAGGGGTGCATCAGTAGGACGAATCAACCGCATCGAAGGGGGATTCTTACTGGTAATATATGTTGGTTACTATATCAATATCGCTTTTAACACGCTGACCTGACCGGCACTTGCTCGAGCGATGTGTACGTCGTCAGCCCATATGGGGCCTCTAGCACTGGTAGTGGCAAGTTAACTGCATTCTGAGCGTGGGAAAGTTAATTTGGCAATACCCGGGAATACCAAGGACTAGCAGTTATGGAAATGATTTCTAACAAACGTATTGAAGCTAATCGAGAGAAAATATGGAATGCGCTTAACGATACAGAAGTATTAAAAGCTTCGATGCCAGGCTGTGAAAGTTTCGAGGCGACTGGTGAAAACACTTTTCAAGCAAAAATTACTGCCAAGGTTGGGCCGGTCAAAGCCAGGTTCACATTCAAAGTCAATCTAACCGATATCGATCCTCCTAACGGTTACACGATCAACGGTGAAGGGCATGGGGGAGCCGCTGGATTTGCCAACGGATCTGCCACGGTAACACTTGCTGAAGACGATGGCGCCACCATGCTTTCCTACCGTGTCAAAGCCAATGTCGGAGGCAAGCTGGCTCAACTTGGTGGCCGCCTGATTGATGGCACAGCCAGAAAAATGGCTGACGAGTTCTTTGGTAACTTCGTTGCAATCGTTGTTGACGGGACCCAGGGCCCTGATCAAACCGTTACCACAGACCCCTCAGTGTCACAAGAAATCATTGGGTTACCTACCTGGGTATGGATTATCGGGATAGTCCTAGCTGGGGCTGTTGTCCTGCTTGCATTCGCTTGACGTCGCCGACACAATCTCTGAAACTGGCAAGCCCTGCTTGTGAAATCCACTCGAATTATCAGTGATAATTAGAAAGGTAAAAATGGGAGAGAAACCATGCTGACCGTTAATATGAACGTCAATGGAAAAGCTGTAAGTGGCGAAATAGAAAACCGTACGCTACTCGTTCAGTTTTTGAGAGAAAATCTCCGGCTCACCGGTACCCACGTGGGTTGCGATACTAGCCAGTGCGGTGCTTGTGTTGTACACGTGAACGGTGTATCCGTCAAATCTTGCACCATTCTGGCCGCTCAAGCAGACGGTGCGGAAGTGCTAACCATTGAGGGACTGGCAAATAATGGTGAAATGCACCCGATGCAACAGGCCTTCATGGATAATCACGGCCTGCAATGCGGGTTTTGCACGCCTGGTATGCTGATGAGCGCTGTGGACATTGTTAACCGCAATGGCAGTGGTGTGGACGAGCCGACCGTGCGCAAAGAATTGGAAGGCAACATTTGCCGGTGTACCGGTTATCACAATATTGTGAAAGCCGTTCAGGCTGGCGCCAAGAACATGGGGGGCTAACGAAATGGCAGATAACGGAGTAGGCGTCAGTGTACGTCGCAAAGAAGATAGTCGTTTCCTGATCGGTAAAGGCAACTACACCGATGACATTAACCTGACCGGACAGAGCCACGCGGTATTTGTTCGCTCTCCGCACGCTCACGCTACTATTAACAGTATTGATACTTCCGATGCGGCCGCTTCCGATGGTGTGATTGCCGTCTTTACTGGTGACGATCTTGCAGCCGATGGTATTGAGCCTCTGATATGTGGCGTTACTGTTACTAGCGATGATGGTGACCCGCATCGCGCGCCGGTGCATTCTGCACTCGCTCAGGGGAAGGTCAACTATGTGGGTGACCATGTAGCCATAGTGATCGCGGAAACGCTGGCCCAGGCGCGGGATGCTTCTGAGAAGGTAGAAGTTGATTACGGCGTTTTACCCGCGGTGACTGAAACTTCACTAGCAGCGGATGACGGGCAGCAACAGATCCATGATGTTGCCCCAAATAATGTTTGTTTCAACTGGTCTTTTGGCGACAAAACAGCTGTGGATGCAGCTTTTGAAGGCGCTCATAAGGTATCTACCCTGGAACTGTTAAATAACCGCATGGTAACCAATCCAATGGAGCCCCGAGCGGCTATTGCTGAATACAATTCCGGCACCGAAGAAATCACACTGTATTTGACTACTCAGAATCCCCATGTGCATCGTTTAGTGCTCTCCGCTTTCAACCAACTTGCACCGGAACATAAGTTACGGGTGGTTGGACCCGATGTTGGAGGCGGCTTTGGGGCGAAAATTTTCGTTTATGCCGAAGAATTAGTGGTGGGCTGGGCCTGTCGTAAGGTTAACAGGCCGGTTAAATGGACAGCCGATCGCACCGAGGCTTTCCTATCCGATGCCCATGGCCGCGACCACGTGTCCACCGCCGAGATGGCTATCGATGAGAACGGCAAGTTCCTAGCCTTGCGTGTGCACACTAAGGCAAATCTTGGCGCTTACCTGTCAACCTTCAGTACAATGGTCCCTAGTTATCTTTACGCGTTCTTACTGGCAGGCCAGTACACCACACCGCTCATCTATTCAGAAGTGAAGGCGGTTTTCACAAACACTGCTCCGGTAGATGCGAGTCGAGGAGCTGGCAGGCCGGAAGCGACTTTCTTGCTGGAGCGCCTGGTAGATGTCTGTGCCGCTGATTTAGGGCTGGATCCGGCTGAGATACGCCGAAGGAACTTTATTCCAGTCGAAGCTTTTCCGTACCAGACCCCGGTCGTGCAGTGCTATGACAGTGGGGATTATGAGGCCGCGCTTGATAAGGCGCTGGCACTGGCGGATTACGAAGGGTTTCCGCTTCGAGCCGAAGAGGCAAAGTCCAGAGGCAAGGCCCGAGGTATCGGCCTTTCCTCGTATGTGGAGGCGTGCGGAATTGCTCCATCTGCCGCAGTAGGTCAGCTAGGCGCTGGTGTTGGCCTGTGGGAAAGTGCTCAGGTACGCTTCAATCCCACCGGTAACGTGCAGGTGTTTACCGGCACTCATTCCCATGGTCAGGGGCATGAGACTACATTCGCGCAATTGGTTACCGAACAACTTGGCGTGCCGTTCGAAAATATTGAAGTAATTCATGGCGATACAGCTAAAACCCAGTTCGGTATGGGTACCTATGGATCCCGGTCACTGGCTGTTGGTGGTGTTGCTATCGCCAAGGCTTGCGAAAAATTAATCGCGAAAGGTAAAAAGATTGCTGCCCATGCACTAGAAGCCGCAGAAGGTGATATCGAGTTTGCCGACGGTAACTTCACGGTGACTGGAACAGATAAGGCTATGTCCATTGAGGAGGTCGCCTTTAACGCTTATGTTCCTCACAGTTATCCGGAAGACCTGGAACCAGGATTTGACGAAAACGCCTTCTTCGATCCTATGAACTTTTCTTTCCCAGCCGGCACACACATCTGTGAAGTAGAAGTGGACCTGGAAACAGGTGAAGTGGAGATCGTAAAATATTCCGCTGTTGATGACTTCGGCAAACTGATTAACCCGATGATCGTCGAAGGTCAGGTACATGGAGGCATTGTCCATGGTATCGGACAGGCTTTGTTAGAAGGGTGTCGCTACGATAGCGATGGGCAACTGATCACGGCTTCCTATATGGACTATGCCATGCCGAGAGCTGATGATGTGCCCAGCTTCGATGTGGACTATGCGCCCACCAATCCACCAGACAATCCATTGGGAGTTAAAGGGTGCGGAGAGGCGGGAGCTATCGCGGCGCCTCCAGCTATCATCAATGCGATTACGAATGCTCTGAACGTTAAGCATATTGATATGCCAGCCACACCGGAAAATGTCTGGAGAGCTGCTCAGTCTGCCACTTGACTATAAAAGAATTCTGAGGATTTACTTATGTACGATTTTTCCCATCAAAAAGTAAGCAGTGTGGCGGGCGCAGTTGCCGCGATCCAGAACGCAGAAGACGGCAAATTCATTGCTGGTGGTCAGACTATGTTGCCAACCATGAAACATCGATTGGCGAGTCCCAGCGACCTCATTGATCTCGGCGGTATCACCGAGCTTAATGGCATCAATGTCGATGGTGATGTAGTGATAATTGGTGCCATGACTACTCACGCTGCAGTTGCCGCTTCTTCAGAAGTCCAGAATACGATTCCAGCTCTTGCACAACTGGCAGGTAACATCGGCGATCCGGCAGTGCGCAATCGCGGTACTATTGGTGGTTCCATCGCTAATAATGATCCGGCGGCAGATTATCCGGCAGCAGTCATTGCCCTGGATGCTGTCGTAAAAACCAGTAAGCGAGAAATTCCCGGCAATGAGTTTTTCACAGGTATGTTCGAAACTGCGCTAGAAGAGGACGAAATAATTACAGCGGTGATGTTCTCAAAACCAGATGTGGCGGCTTACATGAAGTTTGAAAACCCGGCCTCTCGCTATGCCATTGTCGGAGTGTTTGTCGCTAGAGCTGGTGATTCGGTCCGGGTCGGTATTACCGGTGCCACGCCCTGCGCACACCGCGGTATCAAGTTAGAAGAGTCGCTTAACGCAGATTTCTCGGGGAAAGCCATCGAAGGAGTGGAAATTCCAGTTGAAAAAATGAATTCGGATATTCATGCCAGTGCCGAGTACCGGGCCCACCTGGTAAAGGTGATGGCTAAACGTGCTGTGGAAGCCTGCGCGTAAACTGAATGTCCTTAGTGCTGCCAAACAATATCGACGACACCCTAGCTCTGTTGAGTCGAGAGAACTATGTTGCGGACCGATCCCTGGCTACCACTTTGTTCCTGGCTCTAAAGATGGGACGGCCCCTTTTCCTTGAAGGCGAGGCCGGAGTCGGCAAGACTGAAATTGCCAAGGTACTATCTGCTGGCCTAGGTTGCAGGTTGGTACGGTTGCAATGCTACGAAGGACTTGATATTGCGTCTGCTGTCTATGAATGGAACTACTCCCGGCAGATGATTGAAATTCGCCTGACAGAGGCGACCGGAGACGTGGATAAACAAGACTTGTCGAGCAATGTGTTCTCCAGCGACTTTCTTATCGAGCGACCGTTATTGCAAGCGTTGCGCGGTAACGAAAATGGTCCTTCGGTGCTTTTGATAGATGAGCTAGATCGCACCGATGAACCTTTCGAAGCCTATCTTTTAGAAATTCTGTCAGATTTCCAGATCACTATTCCCGAGATAGGCACTATCAAGGCTGAGCAGCCACCCATAGTGATTATTACTTCCAACCGTACCCGGGAAATTCATGACGCGCTGAAACGCCGTTGTCTTTATCATTGGGTGGACTATCCTAATGCAGAACGGGAACTACAGATAGTCAACGCAAAGTTGCCTGGTATCGATACCAAACTTTCGCAACAGCTGGTGGCGTTCGTTCAGCGCTTGAGAGGCCAGGATTTATTCAAGTCTCCGGGTGTGGCTGAAACTCTGGATTGGGCAGATGCGCTTACCCAGTTAGATAAAGTAGTACTCGACAGTGATGCTATTGATAACACTCTCGGAGCATTATTGAAGTACCAGGACGATATCGCCAGAATCCGCGGCAGCGAGGCCGCGCAATTGCTCGAACAGGTCAAGCTAGAACTGGCGAACGTATAGTCCAATGCAAGCCCCTCCCGACAATCAGGGTCGTATTGCAGAAAATATCATGTATTTTGCACGCTTGCTGCGTTCGGCAGGATTACCGGTCGGGCCGGGCAAACTACTGGATGCAATCAGCGCCGTAAGGCTGGTTGGCATCGGTGAGCAGGAAGATCTCTACTGGAGCCTGTTTTCCCAATTTGTAAGTCGCAAGGATCAACGCGAGCTGTTCAATCAAGCCTTCCATATATTCTGGCGTAATCCTCATATTATGGAACGGATGATGGGTGCCATGTTGCCCACAATAAAAGTGGAACAGGAGGAGGAGCTGGAGCAAATGAGTCGCCGCCTGAGCGAAGCAATGAGCAAGGGAAGCTCGGCTAATAATTCTGAGGCCACCTCCAGGAAAGTGGAATTTGATGCCAGCTTTACTTTCTCAGAAAAGGAAGTACTGCAGGAAAAAGATTTTGAGAAGATGTCAGCTGAAGAAATCGCTGTTGCCAAGCGGGCCATCGCCCAATTGCGATTGCCAGTAATGAATATGCCAACGCGACGATTTAAACGTGCTGAACAAGGAACGCAAATTGATATGCGAGCGACTTTGCGCGCAGCGTTACGCTCACCAGATTTGATCCCGCTTAAGCTTAAGAAGCCAAAACGGCGTCAACCCCCTCTAGTTATGCTCTGTGATATCTCTGGTTCTATGAACCAGTATTCGCGTATGTTCCTGCACTTCATGCATGCGATGACCAATGACCACTACAGAGTACACTGTTTCGTATTTGGCACTCGACTGACCAACATCTCGAGGTACCTGAAACATCGCGATGTGGACGTGGCTTTAGACAAAGCCGCAGTGGGGGTGAAAGACTGGTCAGGCGGAACCCGCATAGGCGCTTGTCTTAAAGAGTTTAACAATTATTGGTCACGGCGTGTTTTGACGCAGGGCGCCATTACTCTCATCATCTCCGATGGGCTGGACAGGGATGAAGCCAACGGCTTGAAGAAAGAGATGGATCGATTAACCAAATCATCCCGCCGCCTGGTCTGGTTGAATCCGCTTTTGCGCTTTGAGGGTTTTGAACCCAAGGCCAAAGGCATTCGTGCCATGCTACCCTACGTTGATGACTTCAAGGCGGCACACAATTTAAAGAGCCTCATTGAATTGACAGACCTGTTAAGCATGCAGCCGTCAAAGCAGGCCGATATCTCTGCGGATTTTATAGCACAAGTTGCTTAAGCGAACAGCGGAGGATAGACATTCAGAAATGAATCGACGGGCACTGTGATATTGCATACCTGGCAGGACAGTCTATCTTGAACTTGAAAAAAACCTCTCCATCTTTTAGTTCTGGTTTCTCTACTGACTCAAGACTTATCTCTAGTATGCCTTCTGACGTAATTGTTAATCTTATTTCCTTTTAGTTGAGGCTGGTCATTTCATAGCTCTCTACCAGTCTTCCATATTTCTTCTTATCAAACCAATCTTGTTGTTTTTTTTGCCAATCCTCATCAGCTAATAAAGACTCATAAGATTTGCCCTGAGCTTCTTTTGAGGTGGATAACATTACAAATTGAAAGAAATTTTGACTTCCCAGTCCATGTTGCCACAAGTCAACTAAAAATCCGTGCTTTTCAATAATTTCTTTAGCATCTTGTAGAGCTTCAAGGGTTTCTTCTGACTTACCTTGTTTAGGATCCCATGTCCAAACTTGAACAATATAGTCTCCAGGATCTATTTCATCTAAGGATGTCATTTGATAACTCTTGATTGGTTCAAGAATATCCTGACTATTAAACTTTTCAATGAAAGGAGCCCATGAATCACTTGAATAAGGTTGCTTAGCTCTCTGATTGTAATCTTCAAAGAAATCTATCCAAACGAATATTTTTTCTCCACCTCTTCCAATATTTTGTTGATGTACTATTATGCTCTGTCCATTGGACAAACCAACGTCCCTTCCTTCTCTCATTAGATTTGCCGCTTCTTCGATACCTCCCGGTCTGGCTTTATAAAAATAAACATCAGCAATACCTTCAGCTTTTAATGAGGTGAATGAGACAGTTGTTAAAAGAATGGTCAAAATTTTAATAATATTTTTTATAACTAATTTCTCCTTATTAATCTGTGTTTATTAACTATTTACTCTATCAAGAGTATAGGAACCATTAACGCCCTATTTAATCTATTTAGGACAAACTTCAGTCATCGCCATCGCACGGGTATCAAATGATATCATCCGGCGCCACATCAGGAATCCTTTCGAAAAGGAGAGTGCCCTTCCATATAGTCAATTTCCTCATCTATGTATTCCCTTTCACTCTCAAGAAAGCTAAACACGGCATCACGAAAAGACTTGTTTACTATCCAATGGCAACTATAGGTATGTGTCGGGAGGTATCCACGAGCCAGTTTATGCGGTCCCTGCGCGCCCGCCTCTACCCGCTTCAGACCTCGCTCGATCGCAAACTGAATCGCCTGATAATAGCAAACCTCAAAGTGCAGGAAATTATGATATTCGATACAACCCCAGTTGCGACCAAAGAGGCATTCACTGCCAATGAAATTGATAGCGCCGGCAACATAACGGCCACCACGTTTGCACATGATGAGTAGAATATCCTCAGGCATCCGTTCACCCACCAGAGAAAAGAACTTTCGACTGAGATAAGGTGAACCCCACTTTCTACTCCCTGTGTCAACGTAGAATCTATAAAACTCATCCCAGTGGTGCTCCTTGATATCAGAGCCTGTAAGGCATTCAATTTCAATTCCATTCTCAATTGCACCTTTCCTTTCCCGGCGAATGTTCTTTCTTTTCTTCGAACTCAGCTGGGAAAGAAAATCATCAAAGTCCCGATAATCGTTATTAATCCAATGAAACTGTTTGTGAGTGCGCTGAAGAAAGCCCAGTCTTCCCATTCGTTCATACTGTGACTTCAGCGCAAAAGTGACATGAACCGATGAGACACTCATCTTCTCGGCAACCTGCATTACACCAGAGAGCAGGTATTCTTCAACTTCATTGACATCAGCATCTGCTGCCGACAAAACCCTTCGACCCATGGCCGGTGTAAAGGGCACCGAGATTTGCAGTTTTGGATAGTAGCGACCCCCTGCCCGTTCAAACGCATCTGCCCAGTTGTAATCGAAAACATACTCGCCTTGAGAATGGCTCTTCAAATACATGGGGACTACACCGCAAATGCCATTGTTGGAAAGTATAAGGTGATAAGGCGCCCAGCCGGTTTTAGCGGCCGCTGAACCACTCTCTTCCAGGGCACTCAGGAAGTGGTATGAAACAAAAGGATCATAAGCAATGCCACATTGCCTATCAGTGAGATACGGATTTGCACAGGTATCCCAGTCACTTTTGCCTATCTCCTTTATCGAACCGACGGCTTCAAGCGTATAGGTCATAAGCAAAATTCGGCGTCAGCTACAGCAGTTCACTCGCGATAAGCTCGAGTGCTTCAGGCTGACCGGCGCCAATCAACATGCTGCTGACATGACCGTCTATTCCTGCTTGCTTCCAGGCTTTGAGTCGCTCGACGATATGTTCTTTCGGGCCGACCAGATGGCAAGCATCCACGAGCTCATCAGGTACCGCAGCCATGGCTTCATCTTTCTTACCCGACAAATACAGATCCTGAATCTTAATCGCGGCGTCTTCAAAACCGAGCGCCTTAGCATAATCGTTATAAAAATTCTTAGTCCGTGCTCCCATACCACCAATGTAAAGAGCCATGGAGCCCTTTGCCATCATACGACACGCATCAATATTATCGTCCATTACGCAGGTGACAAAAGGTGCAATATCGTAGTCCATTAAAGTTTTACCGGCTTTATCCAGACCTTTCTGAATTGAACCACCAAGAACATCGTAACGTTCCGGATTCATCCATATGGGAAACACACCGTCCGCGACCTCTGCGCTTCCTTCAAGCCCTTTTGGCGTAATAGAGGCCGTGTAGATAGGAATTGAAGTGTCAGCCTGAAGGATACTCTTAAGCGACTTCCCCATACCTGTTCCATCATCACCAGAGTACGGCAGGCTATAATGAAATCCCTGATGTGTGACCGGCTCTTCTCTAGCCATGATTTTCTTCATGATTGAAACATATTCTTTTACACGCGTAATCGGCCGACCATAGGCAACACCGTGCCAACCTTCAACGACCTGAGGACCTGATGCACCAATACCTAAAATAAACCTCCCATTGGACAACTGGTTCAGCGTCATCGCCGTCATGGCCGTACAGGCCGGCGAGCGGCCTGGCATCTGCATAATGGCGGTACCCACCTTGATATTTTCGGTCTGCGCCAGAATCCAGGCTGCAGGTGTCACCGCATCCGATCCATAAGCCTCCGCTGTCCAGACAGAATCATAGCCTATACTTTCGGCACGTCTGATTGATTCAATATCGATATTGACAACCTTGCCGGAATATCCGACTAATATGCCAAGTTTCATTGCCTACCCCTTTGATACATTGTTAGTTTTTAGAACGAGAAACTGTTCCCGGTGAATGCGCTGTAGGTGTCTTGAGATTCCTCTGGTGAAACACAACTTATAATATGGGTAGTAATGCCCATATCGCCATATTCCCGAATCCTGTCATGACACTCTTCCTTACTACCCAATATGGCGATGTCGTCCACCAACTTGTCGTCCAGAGCACCCGTTGTTTTTACACGATCCTTTGCCGCCCAACCCTCCGATATAGTTCTGGCAGCATCTTCATAACCGGACCAGGCAAGAAAGTTGTTGTATACCGGTGTTGCGTAGTAGGGAGCAAACCCGGCTCGAATCATATTACGGGCATTTTCTTTATTGTCGGTGACGATGACCTGATGACGACAAACAATTTCAATATCTTCCAGCTTCTTCCCGGCACGTTCGGCTCCCGTCTTTATATGCTCCATCATGCGCGGGAGTGTGTTTTTTGGAAACAGATTCACGATTACACCATCAGCAAATTCAGCCGCAGCCTCCAGCATTTTGCCTCTTAATGCGGCCATATAAACTGGCTGTTCACCCGGTTCCAGTGGCAACTGCCGATAACCATGACTTGTGACCGTACTGCCTTGAAAATCTGTTTTCTCACCTGTGAGCATCTGCTTGACCAGCAGCGTAGTTTCTTTGACACGGGTCAGGGGCTTTTCAAATTTCTGACCATGCCAGTTTTCCATCATCGCATGACTGGATGAACCCAGACCAAGAATAAACCTGCCATTGGACAACTGATTCAGAACATAAGTCGTTGATGCTATGACGGCGGGTGTTCGGGAGAAGACCGGAATAATCGCTGTACCAATCCTGCACCGGCTGGTATTAAGCGCAACAGCAGCAGCAGTGGTCAGAGCATCAAGCCCTGAGGTGTCAGCGAACCACAGGTCATCATAACCTTCCTCTTCCCCCCATTTAGCCAGATCGAGAGTAGCTTGCACTCCACGCAGATCAGGCATTGTAAGTGCTGTTCTCTGAGGGACAGTCATACTGTTTTCCTTTTTATTTCTTCACCGATAGTTGAGTCGCTGCTAAACAGATTGCCGCCATACCTTTGGGTTCATCATTTCCGCCAAAGCAGACAACTCAATTCGCCATGGCGTTAACTTGATCACGCCCAGAGACGGATCTTTGACATCCGACCAGATTATCTTAAGGTCATATCCCAAAGGTTCCGGTGTCTCCTTGTACAGATCCCAGACCATCTGCTTATTTTCCTCCGAGTCATCCCATTCAGCCCGGCACTCAACGTGAACCTGTTCATGCCCCGGATCCCAATAGGTCAGAGACACAAAAGGATTGTTGGCAATGTGCTTTCCCTTGTGACTCTGTCTGCCGGTTGCGATCCATCCTGTCGTTCCTTCCCAAATTGGATGCAGTATTCTGGACCTGGGTCGCCCTCGTCTGTCGACTGTTGTAAACGTACACCATACAATTCTAGAAATCCGTTTTTGGAATTCTTCTTCAATAACTGAAAAATTATCTACTTCCATCATTCACTCCCTAAACTATGTCCGCACTGGATAACTTATCCCCGTCTAACCCGGGTCGATAAAGATCTTTCTTCTCCTTCTGGGCACCGCTTTCCGTCCGCTCGTATTTCTTTGCAGAAGTGTAAGTCGGCTCGGTTAAATCTGCTGCACCAAATGATTTCTCTCGCTGTAATTCACTGACATCACCATAGGTGGTTGTTCTTTGTTTGGGTTCACGACCCAGGCTGCGGATAATCATTTCCATTTCTTCAGGAGACGTTTCCTGACCGTGGCTGGCACCAGCAGCACGCGTAATCGATTCATTCATGAGGGTACCACCAAGGTCATTTACCCCTGCCTGCAGGCATGCTCGTACTCCATCATGGCCCAGTTTGGTCCAGGACGCCTGTATGTTTTTAAATACCGGATGCAATACAAGACGGGATACCGCGTGAATCAGAATAGCTTCTCTAAAGGTTGGTCCCTTTCGAGCATTGCCTTTCAGGTAGATCGGTGATTCCATATGGATGAAGGGTAAAATTACAAATTCGGTAAACCCACCTGTTTTCACCTGCAGTTGCCTGACCCTCATCAGATGCCGGGCAAGATGTTCATACTTTTCGATATGGCCATACATCACAGTCGCTGTCGTGTTGAATCCCAGGTCATGAGCGGCTTCCATCACTTCGAACCATTGTGCGGTATTGATCTTATCTGCACACAGGGTCGCTCTGACCTCGTCATCCAGTATCTCTGCTGCTGTACCAGGTAAAGTACCAAGACCCGCTTCTTTCAACCGGGCCAGATAGTCATGAATTGAAACACCCAGCGTATGCGCGCCCTGCCATACCTCCAGGGGCGAAAAGGCATGCACATGCATATCAGGCACAACCTGTTTAATACTGTGCACAATATCAATGTAAGTCTCACCGGTGTATTCAGGATGAATCCCCCCCTGCAAACACACTTCAGTTGCACCTCTCGAATAGGCCTCGCTTGTTCGACGCATGATCTCCTCGTGAGACAGATCATAGGGACGGCCTCTGAGATTTTCACTCATTTTGCCTTTTGAGAATGCACAGAACTGACATTTGAAATAACACACATTGGTATAGTTGATGTTGCGATTCACGCAGTAAGTGACTGTATCGCCTGCTACGCTCTTACGAATTTCATCCGCGACCTGGCAAACATAGTTGTAATCATCACCTCTGGCCTTGAACAGGCGAACAATTTCGGTATCAGACAGTGTCTGTTCCATTTTAACCTTATCCAGAATACCTTTTATGTCCGCGCTGGGTTGAGACTGTGCTATTGCATTAACTCTCGCCAGATCATTCGCTGGTGGATCAATAACGGCGCCTGCTGACCAATTTCCAACCCGGGCGAAACCTTGACCATCAATCGCCTGCCGGATCAGGGGTTGCACTGCCGGATCTGACCACTTCTCAACGCCCATGGCATAGTCGGGATAGATCGCCAGCCTCTCAATCAACAGTTTCCCGGCGTTCGCCGTTTCATCGGCAAGGTTGCTGAGATGAGGCCAGGGCGCTTCAGGATTCACAAAATCTGGTGTGACGGGTGATACACCACCCCAATCATTGATACCGGCGTCCACTATTTTTGGCAGTACACCGGGACTGAGATTAGGTGGTGCCTGAATGTTCATTGATTCACCAAAGATAATGCGCGCTATGGCAAGAGTCCAGAGGAGCTCATTTAAATCAGGTTCCGGCGCCTCAGCCATCAAAGTTTCTGGTTTCGCTCGAAAATTCTGAACAATGATCTCTTGTATATGACCATTGGCAATATTCAGGTCACGCAAAGCCAGCAAAGACTCAATTCGTTCAACTCTGGTCTCACCAATACCAATCAAAATGCCTGAGGTAAATGGCACTTTTGCCTCACCAGCAAGACGAATGGTTTCATATCGCTGTTCCGGCACCTTGTCCGGGGATCCATGGTGTGGCATGCCCTTCTGAAGCAGTCTCTCTGATGAAGACTCCAGCATAATGCCCATGGATACTGAGACTTTCCTTAGCTCAGCAATCTCAGCGGCATTCATCAATCCGGGATTAAGATGTGGCAACAATCCGGTCTCATCAAACACAAGTGCGGCCATGTCATTCAGGTAGGACAGGGTTGACTCCTGCCTTAATTCCTTCAGACCCTCTCTGGCGGCTGAATACCGTAGCTCAGGTTTGTCCCCAAGCGTAAACAATGCCTCCTTACAACCTGCCTTTGCACCATCTCCGGCAATCTTAAGTACTTCTTCCGGGGTGAGATAGGGTGCCTTCAGTTTTCTGGGTACCTGAGCGAAAGTACAGTAGTGGCAAACATCTCGACACAAGTGCGTCAGGGGAATGAAGACCTTTCGTGAGTAGGAAACGCAGTTCTGGTGTCCACGGTTCCGAATCTCGGCAGCCACCTGCATCAATGCACGGGTATCATCTGAGTTCGAAAGTGACCTCACCTCTTCGTCCTCAAGGGATTGCTTCAGCGCGAGTTGCATCAATACATCGGATTCAGAACGACGATTCACACAGCCCCCCCGGTACCCTCAACTTCTGCCATATCAGTGCCTTTTACCCTCTCAAGTTCATCTATGATGCCACTTTGCTGCAAGAACCTGTGTGTATTCGTCGGCAGGTTCCGTTTCTTAAGCTCTTCCACCAGTACCAATAAATCCTCCGGGGTATCTATATCCAATCCAATGCCAGGTAATTTAGCCACCCGCGGTTCGATATTTCGATCTTTCGCGATTTGTAAGTGACGACGAAAGCTATCTTCACCAAAGCCAAACACCATACAGTCAGGAGGCGAACAGAGGACGCAGTTGGACCCACCCAGGTCACTTGCCGGAACGATCATGAATTCCGGCTCGGATGCCAGGCCAAAACCTTCCAGTACTATTTCCAGTTCCTCTACTGTCACAAGTGGCACATCGCCTGGCAAAAAAACCATAACATCCACACCTTCTGCTGCAAACCGTTCAGAGGCCCTGGTTACAGCCGCAATAAGCCCCGGTATTTCAGGTTCAGGCATGATTCTGGCTGAGTATTTCATGGCCAGCTGAGAAACAGTCTCGTCTGCAGTGACAACTACCAGCTCACCTACCTGATCACAGGTCGCAGCGGCTTCCAGCACATCCTCCACCATCGCCTGGAACAGGTCTCTGCGTTGCTCTGCAGACAGCAGGCCACTCAGTCGCTGCTTCGCGTTTTCGAGCTGTTTTATCGGGATTACCAGCGAAATATTCATGAGCCAAACAGGGCGTTTCCAGGAGGCGTAACGTTACCATGACTGGCACACCTGGCAACAGACATCATGAATTGATATGACTAACTATCTTGCCGCTGGACTTGAGATACCTGCATCTCTTTCTATTCTCGATTAAATAACTTGCACTTTATTGGCTTTTACCAATGACAGAAAAGGGCTTATCCGGATGACAGAACATCCTTTACTTTTCACCGGGTGAAATAACCTTTAAAGAAGGCCACTCAAGCACTAGATTCTATGTCATCAAATCGGGAGAAGTCCCGAGCAGATTCGAGCAGCACCGAAGATAAATCGTCGAGTGGTTCTTATGCTGACTCGAAATGATTTGAATCTCCGATTAATCAAGCTCTATTCGATATCCCGGTCAATTGCGAAAGGCAATTTCCGCTCACATTGCTCCGGACAACACTAACTGCGATCATGCCTGACATCAGCATTTAAGAGTGCAAAGTATGTCATTCCAGAAAATCTATGATGAAGCAGTTGCCCAAAAAGGCGAAGAAGCACTGGCTGACCTCTTACCTCAGCCAAAAACAAATGCTGAACTGCTGGCGGTACCCGATGCAGACTACCTCGCCGAGATGGCCAAGTGTATTTTTAGATCAGGTTTTGTCTGGAAGATCGTTGAACACAAGTGGCCGGACTTCGAGAGAGTCTTTGTGTCTTTCAATCCAAAGGCGATAGCCAATTTCAGCGACGAACGTATTGAAACGATCGCTCAGGACAAGTCCATCATCCGACACCTGGCGAAAATTAACGCAACTAGAGAAAATGCAAAATTTGTTTTAGACATAGCAGAGCAACATAAGTCATTCGGCTGTTTCATCAGTGAATGGCCTGAGGATGACCTGGTGGGTCTGTTACTTTATCTCAAGAAAGCGGGAAGCCGGCTGGGTGGACACACTGGTCAGTACTTCCTGCGGTTTTCAGGCAAAGATACATTCATTTTCAGCAGAGACGTTATCCGGGTTCTGGTTGCTGAAGGTGTTGTAGCAAAGGAACCAACCAGCAAGTCAGGGATGCTGGCCGTCCAAAGTGCTTTCAACGAGTGGCGAGATGAAACCGGTCTGCCCTACTGCCAGCTTAGTCGCATCATGGCAGCCTCAATACCGGGTTAGACCAATGTCAAACAACAAAGATACTCAATCTCCTCCCTCTTCCGAACGCCGGGAAACTTCTTCGTTCTCCAATATTCTGGCACCCCTTAGAATATTTCCCATCGCATAATTACCTTCATGACAGGCGTACTCAAAAACCTGCTCTTTGCTTCTCTTCCAAACGTATTCGCCACTCCAGGGCGCAGTCCACGCAGTCGGGTCGTCGACTGTGAAACTATAGAGCAGATTGCCATTTTCCATTAATGTAAAGCGTTCCACGAGATGCAGGTTCTCGTCCCCACCGTAAAGCCCTGTTTGTGCCCGGAAGTTCGTCGTATCCACCACCAGTGTGTCTCTGTCCCAGTGCCCCACCGAATCACCCAGCCACAACCGCATATCGGGAGATGCATGTTCCGAGTTCAACCTGATTACGCGAGCGTCATGAACCATCTCAAGCAGGATAATCACATGATCCTCTGTCTGGGAGATGCTTTTAAAGTTGTTGTACAGACCCGGAAGCATAGGAGGACCGGCACTGAATCCCAGCAGACAACGCTCCGCCAGCGCGAGGCTTTCAGGTCCGTCGAAGGGACCGGAACCCTCATTATCCAGCCATGAGGCCGAACCATCATTCACGTAGCTGAAGGAAGTGAAGTTGGTCTCCATTTTTCGCTGACCTTTTGCAGTCATTGGTGGTCGTCTGCCATTTTTCGGGTCATTAACGATGGATGTACGAAACTTCCCATCAATTTCCACGACATCGCTGCCGTTATCAATCCAGAAGAAGTTGTATCCACCGGTTCCACCGCCACCCCCTGTTTTGGGGCCATCCTGACCACCTAACTGAGGGGCAGGTCGATTCGGGTCACTTGCGTCAAGTGCTCTTTCTCTGCGCTCAGCCCCTCTGGTGGCAATCTCATTAGCGCGTTCACGGGTCATGAACTGCTCATCACCATATTCTTGAGGACGATCTACCGGAGTCAGTGTACCGCTGTCATAGAATCCGGTTAACAACGGTTTGCCGCTCGAAGTCCTCGGAATACCATCCCCAAAAATGTGCCATGATGCAGCTAGTGCGGCAATGAATATCAACGTCTGTTTCATACTCATTTCCTCGAATGGATATCGATATCTGGTCAAGTATATCGCACCGGATACAGCACACGAATACCTAATTTTCTTTCACGCGCGACAACCCAGGCAGGAATTATTCTGACAGTAATTTCTGGGCAAACCCCAGGCATGATGCTGCCAGGTCGATACGATCCTGCAACGACATCATTACAGTTGAGGTGACAAGCACTTTGATGCCCAGAGCTTCTATTTCTGACTTCATCTCTGCATCAACATCATCAATCACAAAACCATCAATTCGATCTTGATAATGTTCTGCAACGGCCAGGGCTGTCTGTGGCATGCCAAGTTCCTTCATCATTTTGGCTGCTGGTCCCTTTATCGCCAGCCCAGCCACAATTGGACTGACAGCAATCACCGGGGCCCTGACAGCAGCCATGGTCTGCATGACGCCAGGAATACTCATCACCGGATCAACGCTGACAAAAGGATTGGAGGGGCAAATGAGAATGCAGGCAAGATTTTCATCTTTCATCGCACGTCTGAAAGCCTGACTCGGGATGGCAGAATCAATGCCATGAAAGTCAAATCCAGTAACCACCGGTTCACACCGGTCTCTGACAAAATAATGCTGGAACGACAGGATCTCGCCATTTTCAATCTGCACTTGTGTTGATACAGGTGAATCTGACATCGGGATTATCGGGTGTCTGATACCGAGTGACAGACACAGTGATTCTGTGACCTCAGACAACGACTTCCCCTCTCTCAACAATCCTGTTCGTATCATGTGCGTGGCCATATCACGATCACCCAGACGAAACCATGATTCACCACCGAAACTCTCTAATGCTGCCAGAAAATTCCAGCTCTCCCCCGCCTGTCCCCAACCCGTTTCCTTGTTACCAAGATCAGCCAAGGTGTACATCACTGTATCCAGGTCAGGACAAATATTGAGCCCCAGGTGCTCAAAGTCGTCACCCGTATTGGCGACGATATTAAGTTGATTGGGTTTAAGTATATGTGAGAGACCGAGTGCCAGTTTTGCTCCGCCAACACCACCTGAAATAGCTAAGCAGGTTTTTGAATCGGGCAACGATTTAGACATTAGCGAAACAGATCCATCTCTTTTGGACGAATCAGTGGCTTCACACCGGCAAGTTCCGGTTCATCAGGTTCATTAGGCTTGTATCCACGCACCAATACAACCGGCGTCTTCTCACTGGTTTGCCCCATGACCAGAGAAGCACCTGCTGCCAGTTCATCTGCAGCCGCGACTTGTGTCACTACAAGTTCGCGACCATAAATATCTGTTTGACCAATATAGTCTTCAAGAGCAGTAAAGCCCGCCACACCGATGGCCAGACCAAGCGAGCCATTTCGCCAGGCCCGACCAATACTGTCGTTGATAATCACCCCAACAGTTACACCCAGTCTCTCCTGAATAGAATCTCGTATATTTGCGGCACTGAGATCAGGGTCGACTGGCAACAGCAAACAGGTATAGTCGTCATCCTCTCCATCCTGAGTAATGTTAGATTGATCTATCCCTGCATTTGCCTGGACAAATCCCAGTTTCTGTTCAACGATCAGGACTCCTTCTCTTTTTCTTACAACTTCATTTGATTCATTCAGAATGGCCTGCACCTTACGTGGGTCTTTATCCACTTCGACAGCGAGTTTCTCGGCTTCTTTGGACGGGATCACAGTTCTGAGATCGAGATAACGATTCTCTGCTTTTGAAATAATTTTCTGTGCAATAACAATGACGTCATCGTTCTGCAGATTCTCTCCCATTGCTTCTACAGCAGAAACAATAAGTGCAGCCACATCATCACCAGGTTCAACCATGGGCATTCCACTCACCGCATTCAATCGAAGTTCCACTTCCTACTCCTTCGCTGGTTCGCCTGTAATGACGATCCCGGATCCTTCAATACCGTGATGTCGATTGATGGAGATAAGAATTGAAGTAAGTGCCTCGGCTGCCGAGGCATTTGCCAATGGACCCGCATGCCAGCCTCGCAACCCAACAGCATGAACCAGCTCGATCACTGTTTCTCTGGCCGTTTTCTTGTTGCCTGTAACCAAAACATCACACTCGATATCATGATCCTCCTGCAAATGCACCGCACCAACATTCTGAAACGCAGAAACAACCTGCACATCATCACCCAAAAGTTCCTGTGCCATAACTGCTGCTGATCCTTTCTCCGGTAACTGAACAGTGCCAACCCTGGGCGGTACCAGTGGCACCGTTACGTCAATCAGAATTTTATTGGTTAGACCCGGTTTAACGGTTTCCAGTGTACTCAGCTGATGAGCAAATGGCACAGTGAGTACGACCAGATCAGCTTCAGTGGCTGCATCAAGATTCTCGTGTCCGGTTACATTCAGGTCAGGAAATTCATTTAACAACTTTTCTGCTGCAGCTTTTCCTTTCTCAAGTGTTCTCGAACCAATCAGAATTCTGTATCCTGCGCGAGACCACTGCCGCGCCAATCCACCTCCCAGATCACCCGTACCGCCGAGGATTGCAATCGACTCAATTTTGTCTGTCATACCACTTTTCCAATACCTGAAACAGCGTGTGATTATTCCTTAATCCAGAAGGGCAAACAACCAACGCGCCTGATGCTATCTAGCGATATCAGCACCGATGATTGTGCTCATACTATGTCGATCAATTTCGTTCTGAATAAGCACTATGCACTGGGAAGCGTGCAACATCACAGGTCCAAGGCTCAGTTTTTGCACACCTTGACGTTGCATCGATTTGAAAGTCTTCTTTGGCATCGGGATGTGATCCGTGAGAAGAAATACCGCATCATTGCTGACCTCTGCAGATCTGATGTCCTGGCCTTTCTTGTCCAGAATGTAGACCGATCGCTGTTCCGCTCGATCCCTTACCAGATGTTCAAAACTGACAGCCTGGATCTGTATGCCATTATCCAGCTGTTTCGTTTCTTCCTTCTTTAGTGATGCACCGGCTCTTAGGCAATCTGCCAGTAGTTTCAGGAAACCCATTTCCGTAACATCCTCAACAGATCCAAGTGTCGCACCAGCCAGACTGATTGCTCGCGAGAAGTCTGATGAATCTTCAAGAACCAGCGTCAGAGTCGTATCGTTACGATGGCCCTTCGAGATAAACAAGCTGTTGACAATAATCTGCGATAGGTACTCAACATGTGCATCTTCGCCAACAGCCGTCAAAAAACGATCGGCATCCACAGGCGCTTTCCGGGCACGAACAATGAACTCAGGCATTTGCTATCTCACTCAATTCTCTCAACTGGCACAGTCAACAGGATTCATACAACCAACCACACACCACATCAACGACTTTTTTATCATCGGATTACAAAATTTATCACAATTTCAAGTGCCAAGGGGCACCTTCAGTGACCGACCATGTACGCCACCTGAGCGGGCGTGTATGCTGCTCTGCAGCCTTATTCAAAAAAAGTGAATCAGCAGTGACAAAAGACCAGACACAGCTGGCCTGGTACACCGGCGGCAATGCCCTGTGGATGGCAGCCTACAGCATGCAGCAGCTGCTGGTTACCTGGATTCTGGTCGGCATACTGCAACAGACCCCTGAGCGGGTTGGAATAGCGCAAATGTTGATCGGAATTCCGGGCCTGCTATTCATGCTCTGGGGTGGGGTTATCGGCGATCGGGTCGAAGGTCGCATGCTTCTGGTGAGAGTTCACTATCTAAGCGCCATACCTCCTCTGATACTGGCAATAGCCTCCTACCTGGGGCTACTGGGGTATTGGATTCTGATTTTCACAGCTTTGGTCACAAGCTTGCTGGGCTCATCTTCAGATCCAGTTCGGAACACCATACTAAACGCTGTCGCGGGTAAGAAACTGCAATTTGCCATCAGTTTATCTACAGGGGTCGGTTCCATCGCCGCGATAGCGGGCACCAAACTTGGCGGTGAACTGGATAATCTGGGTCTGAACGTTGTACTCGTCATTCAGGCTGCTGTTTTTGTTGTCGGCGGTTTCATCACATCGCAGCTACTGCCCACCAAACCCAACGCCCCTGCTTCGAAACAATCTGCGATCAATACGATAATTGAGGGACTCCATCACACCTGGCATTTAAAGTTGTGCAGAGACCTGATTGGACTGAATTTCATTTCGAGCTTATTCAACGCCGGCGGCTGGATTGTGGTCATTCCGTTTATTATCAACCGTGTCTATGACGGTGGTGCGCCTTTTCTTGCAAATATGATTATTTTATTTACCTTCGGTTCTGTCGTGGCCAATTTCAGTCTTCTCAGATTCATGCCGCTCAAACGGCCAGGGCGCTTATACCTGGCCATGCAGCTGTCCAGGATCATTATTCAGCTGCTTATCTGGATTCAGCCAACTGAGGTACTCCTCTGGCTGGCGGCTGTTCTGTGGGGATTTAACATGGGTGTGACAACGACCACTTCGCGGCTGATGATCCAGGAAATGGCTACGGCTCAGTTTCGAGCTCGTGTCATGTCCATTTTCACCCTTTCCATGATGACCGCCGCCCCCATTGGATCACTGGTTCTGGGTTACATCATCGCCATCTGGGGTCCACTGAATGCCCTGGTGCCAGGAATGTTCGCTTCCCTCATTATCTTTACCCTGGGACTCACATTTACCGAAATATGGCGATACGAGTCACCCCATCCGGACCAGGAACACCTTTAAACCACGAGTTACCCACCGAATCTGTGGATAACTTTGGTGATAACTCACTCTGGCAATTTGCTCATGCTGTTTTTGACAAATAGCCACAAATTGATCTGCGATTGCACCTTTGAGACATTATTTTTTTAAATCATACACTTAGCAGCATAATTCATTATCAACGAATGTGAATTCGAAGGATCTGGCCCGATTTCTGCACTGAATTATCAGATGTGTATAAGTCAGGTCTTGAATCTCACTATTTGCCCTAAAACACAGTGGAAACAGCTCTGCTGGCGTCGGTTTCTCGACATCTGACCCCTTAAGAAAGCTCAAATCTCCCCTATATATAGGGATTTCCATGCCAACGGGAAATAGAAAGTGAAACCTTATGAATTTCAGAAATTAGCAAAAAAATTCCGGGATCAGTGCCATGTGTTGAATAAGCCATCAGGCAAACTTGTAATCGTCGAACCACCTAACGACCCTTACCTGTTTTCTTAATATGCCTCAACAAAACCGCTGACAGATCACTTCTGCAATAGTTATTCAGACTTGCATGGATTGCTTGATGCTTGCTAACAATTCATCAAAGTCTTGGTGCACGCAAGCAGACCTGATGGAGTATTTTAGCTGTCTGACATTGCCGCCATTGAATCCGGCGAACCTGCCTGCGATTTCTCGAGCAGCACCCAGCACCTCTGACTCGGGTACACACCGGTCTGCAATTCCCAAATTTAGAAGCGATTCTCCGTAATGCCTCTCTCCCAGCAATGCCATTTTCAATGCCCGATGATAGGAATGCCTGAGCTGAAGCCAGAAAATATTGATAGGCGCCATCATATTTCGCTCTACCTCAGATACGTGCATAAATGAGCCTTCACCGACCACAAGAAAGTCACAGGCCAGCGCCAGAGCGGACCCCCCCGCAATCGCAAATCCCTGTAACGCACCAACTATGGGTTTATTGGATATAAAAATCGTTTTATGGAATTTCGCCCAGTCATCCTGAAACCTGCTTCGCCAGTCAGGGGGCGGGTCTTGAGAAAATGCCTTGAGATCAAGACCGGCGCAGAAATACCCTTGCTCTCCTCGAATCACGATTGAGTTGCAGCCTTCGTCTTTTTCCAGCTTCTCAAGTCCGGATTGCATCTCCCAAACCAGTGGACCAATCAACGAGTTGCGTTGCTGAGGTCGATTTAAAACCAACTCACCAATTCCATTTTCAACAATTACTCTGACAAGCTCCGTCATCTCCCTTCCACCTTATTCTCTCTGCGACTGAAAACATGTTTAGAACTCACAGCCTAAATATTTGCCACTTAGATAACAAACGCTATTCTTCATATAACCCTGTGAATGATCCCCTGTGCAAGCTGGTTTTCACAGGTTATCATTTCAACAACTGACACTGACTGCTGAACTAGAATCTTGGAGGTAGCTATGGGTGTTGCTAATTTCCTGGGCGATCTGAAGGTCCTCTATACGGCTGCAACCACGAAGCCGCCCTCTTCGGACACGGTCGGTTCCCTGCCACTCCTGGTTCAACAACACGCCACCAGGTCACCTGATGGTATGGCACTTTTGTACGAGGATGAAAAAGTGACCTGGCAGCAGCTCAATGATCGAGCGAACCGTGTTGCTGCTGCACTGACCGAAGGGGGGGTAGAAAAAGGTGACTGCGTGAGTTTGCTCATGCAGAACCGTATCGAATTCGTTGCCTGTATGCTGGGCATCCACAAGGTTGGTGCGATTGCTGGGATGATCAACACGAACTTAACGAAAAAAACCCTGGTCCACTGTATTAACCTGATTGAATCAAAGAAATGTATCTTTGGCGAAGAACTGGTAGAACCACTCAAGGAAGTAACTGATCAACTCGATCTCAAGGATGGCGAGGATTATCTATTTGTATCGGATGGCACCAGCAATACCCCGCCAAACTGGGCTATCAACCTCAACGTCAATGACACCTCAAATCAAACTGAGAATCCACCGGCCGTTGATTCACTCACCATGGGAGATATTGCGCTCTACATCTTCACTTCCGGCACCACTGGTCTGCCCAAGGCTGCGATTGTGTCAAACAAACGAATTCTCCCAACCAGCGGCATGTCTGCAGACATGCTGTTACGAATTGATTCTTCTGACCGTATGTACAATTGCTTGCCTTTGTATCATGGGACAGGATTGATGGTAGGCCTGGGCGCCGCGTTTCATGTGGGTGCCTCAACGGTGATTCGGCGCAGACTTTCGGTCAGTGCATTCTGGGAAGACATCAGAAAATACAACTGCACGAGCTTCGTGTATATCGGAGAATTTGTAAGGTATCTCATGAGTCGCCCACCCCAGAAGAACGATGCACATAACCCTGTTCGCACCATCGTTGGCAACGGTTTGCGGCCCGATATCTGGCTGGCATTCAAGCAGCGATTCGATATTGAAAGAATTGGTGAATTCTACGGTGCCAGTGAAGGCAACGGTGGATTTGCCAATGTATTCAATAAAGATTGTACGGTTGGTCTTGGTATTGCACCGGTGAAGCTTGCCAGATATGACGTCGCTCGTGACGAACTGATAAAGGACTCCGAGGGTTTCTGCAGTGAGGTCGAAGACGGAGACCCGGGTCTCTTGCTCATACAGATTACTGAAACATCAAAGTTCGAAGGATACACCAGCGATGACGCATCACAGAAAAAAATAATCAAGGACGCATTTGAGCCCGGCGATATGTATTTTGACAGCGGTGATCTGATGAAAACTGTGGATGTCGGCTTCGCCTTCTATCGAAAGCACTATCAGTTTGTAGATCGGGTTGGCGATACATTTCGCTGGAAGAGCGAAAACGTATCGACTAACGAGGTCGGTGAACTCATTAACAGTTTCAGCGATGTCGTATTCACCAACGTCTATGGTGTTGAGATTCCAGGGACTGACGGTCGTGCAGGCATGGCAGCTATTGTACTCAGAGAAGGCCTTAATCTCAGTAATCTGGACCTGCAATCACTCACGGACCATATCGTCGATTGTATTCCTCCTTACGCAAGACCGATATTTATCCGCGTCCTCAACGAGTTACCGACAACAACAACACACAAACTGCGAAAAAATGACCTGAGGGATCATGCTTTTCATCTGGATCATGTCCAGGATGATTTACTGGTGATGAAACCTGGTGCAAGTTGCTATACACGTTTAGATAGCGATTTCTACGATCAAATCATGCAGAGGTCCGTGGCATTCTGATAACCATGATATGAATGATATTCGAAAAGCAAGTCCTACTTCTCACAGTTATTTCTCGCAACGACTGCGTTTACATTATCTCGATTGGGGTAATCCATCAGCCCCACATGTTTTGCTGATACACGGCGTCCAGGACCACTGTCACAGTTGGGATTGGGTGAGCCACGAATTATGTACTGATTACCACCTGATAGTTCCAGATCTGCGTGGTCATGGTGATTCAGAATGGGTCAAGGGTAGCGCATATTCTCACCTGGACTATATCTATGATCTCGTTCAGCTCATCCATCAGGAAGGGCTTGAACCAGTTAACATCATCGCCCACAGCATGGGTGGCACCATTGCCTGCCTGTTGGCAGGTATCTATCCAGAAAAAGTTTCTAGCCTTATCTCGGTAGAAGGTATTGGCGGCATTCCAGGCTGGTACTACGAGAACCGTCATCCACAGGACGTGATTCGGAGCTGGATCAACAACACAAGGGCACTGGCTGGCAGAACGCCCAAACGCTATGACTCTCAAAGCGATGCATTTAAGAGAATGCAGAAATCCAATCCGCACCTCAGTGAAGATCAGGCGCGCCATCTCTCAATTCACGGCAGCAATCGAAATGAAGATGGAACATACAGCTGGAAATTCGACAACTACACCCACTCTTGGGGACCCTACGGCCTGTCCTTCAAAGATATGACCCGGCTTTGGGAAAAGATCGACTGCCCAACTTTGTTGATTAATGCCAGGCAGGGATTCGACCATCGTACCGGTCAGAACGATACACAAAAATACTTCAAACACTCCGAACTGATCGACATAGACAATGCAGGGCATTGGCTACATCACGATCAGTTTGACGAGTTCATTACGGCAACCCGGAATTTCTTAAGTCAGAACGCCCGTTAGCAAGTTATTTCCTGAAGCGCAAAACACTCCGATCAGTTTTTCGCTTGTTTTCTGGCGTAAATACAGATGTTGTCAAAACATCATTCTCGTTGCGCAGCACATCAGAGCTGGCTTCGAGCGTAAATCCGACTGCTTCCAGATCACGGATGATCACTGCCGGGTCAATCCGGTGTAACTCCTTACTAATTTTCTCAGAGTCAGCACCCTGCGCACCATTGTGATCGATAATACCCAGGACCCCACCGGATTTGACCAACCCATAGATGCCTTTTAAGAACTTTTCCCTGTCAATAGCGAGCCATCCGTTTCCAGGATCTGCATAATAGATATCATGCATACCCAGAACAAAGATGGCAGTGTCATATTGACTATCAAGATCGACAAGGGAGTCAGGAGTTGAAGTGTTGCGCGACACATTTGGCAATCGACCATCCGCCAGTCGTGTATCGACTGCTTTGCCCACAAAACTATTCCAGGGATTGTTGTTATACAAAACAACATGGCCTTCAGAACCAACAACATAACTCAAAAGCTCTGAGTAATAGCCACCACCAGCGAAGATATCGAAAACAGCCATACCAGGTTTAATCTGGAAAAATCTCAGGATGTCTGCGGGTTTTCTGCCTGCATCATCCTGGGTATCTGCTGCAGGCCTGCCTGGATTCGCTACAGCATCATCAATTGTGTCCCCATAAACGGTCAATGCAAAACCGAGTAACAGTACTATTCTTAATATCGTTTTTTTCATATTTCCTGATCTCCGTTAAATCCCATCTGCATTGTGGAAACAACTTTAGATCAATTGCAAATATTTTTTGTCAAACCGAGTTACTTTTGATGCAGAAAGATATGAAATCACAGGAACCGCCAGCAAATACAAGAAGCGGTTTTCGATACTTACCAGGGGGCAAAGTGTATGATTTACAGATAACTAAATCTTCTGAATGGCAACCATCCTAATGATTGAACTATATACTGCGGGTACACCAAATGGTCACAAAGCGTCTGTAACCCTTGAGGAACTAAGGATCCCCTATGAGGTATTCCCGATCAACCTCGGCGCCAACGATCAAAAGAAGCCTGACTTTCTGGCAATGAATCCCAACGGAAGAATCCCTGTCATCAAGGACACTGACAACGATGACTTTATCGTTTTCGAGTCTGGTGCCATTATGATATATCTCGCTGAGTTAACCGGCCAACTCTTACCAACAGATCAGAAGGGGCGCAGTAATGTGATGCAATGGTTGATGTTTCAAATGGGCGGGATCGGCCCCATGATGGGCCAGGCAAATGTATTTTTCAGGTATTTTCCTGAGAAGATCCAGCCTGCTATCGATCGGTATCAGAACGAGTGTCGCCGGTTGTTCGAGGTTCTTGACATGGGTCTCAAAGGTAAAGAGTGGTTAGCAGATGACTACTCGATAGCTGATATCGCCAATTGGTGTTGGGTCAGAACCTATCGATGGTCCGGGGTCTCTCGCGAGGGTCTCAGCAATCTTGATCGCTGGTTGGAACAAATGAAGCAAAGACTCGCTTGCCAGAAAGGCATCCAGGTACCTGAACCGCCACCCCAGAAAGAACTGGATGGTGACGCGGTCAAGAAATTCATCAAGGGTGCGAGGAATATGCTGCAGACCTGAAACGAATAGGCAGACCAGATCTCTAAAAGATAGCGAGCATTTCCTCAAAGGCCTTCATCTGCCCACCATTTGCTGAAGACGGCACCAGTATCGGTGTTTTGACTCCCGCATCAAACCAGGCTTCAACACCATCTCTGACTACACTGGCTGATCCAAATAAGGTGGTGTCAGCCAGCCATTTATCTGTAAGGAATTGCGGTACCTTCTCAAAGTCCTGAGCCTGGACAGCCTTCTCTATGCCTTCCATCTCTTCGACATAACCTGCCTCTTTCCAGTAGTTTCGATAATTAGGTAGCACTGCATAAGATGTGAGTGTTTTACGATTCACCGCTTTAGCTGCTTCGACATCATCGCTGATACAGGTCGGAATCATATTGCCAATGAAAAACTCATCATTCTGTTTCGCTTCATCGGAAAGTGTACTCAGCGAATCCTGCATATGTGATCTGGCACCATTGGCAAATACCATACCCTGACCAATTTCCTCAGATAGCGCGATCATTTTCTTGCGCAAGGCAGCCAGAACAATGGGTGGTAGTTCACCTGCCCTGGGTACAGCTTTGAGCTCTTCAACAAAATTTCTTGTGTCTGTCAACGGTTTGCCAGCCGACAATCCTCTCTGTTTGAGGGCTGGTTCATGACTAACGCCAATCCCAAATTTGAACCTCCCCCCTGAAACCTCGTGGATGAAGGAAGCAGTCTGTGCATAATCAGCAACCTGCCTGAAATAGATAGGTATAATGCTTGTGCCAAAGTGAATTTCGCTGGTTGTAAATGCCAGGGCTTCACACAACGCTAGCGAATCACCAAGGCTTGGTCCGTATATTCCCGAAAAGCCCTTCTTTTCGATTTCCAAAGCAAGTTCAATGGTTGCCTTTCGACGGCCCGGGATGGCGGCGAGACTCAGTGCTGGCATACGTGACATTCAATTCCTCCTTAATAATTTTTCAGCGAGTCTACACACTGTACAGCCAGCCTACAAACGGACATTCAGAAGCCTGACTGGGCAACAACCAGCCAATCGAGGTTATAATCCAAGGCAACCTAACAATGGATCCGATTTATGGCTGGCAAACAATCTCGATTCCTAAAACAGCAGAAAGTTGGGGTTGGCATTGGTGCCATGCTGATTGTCGGCATATTTCTATATCTGGCTACGATCCTTATTCAGGATGCGCCGATGGGCGAGTTTGTTGAAGGTGAGCATTATACCCTGCTTGAGAAGCCCCGAAGAATCAGGGGTGATCGGGTTGAAATCATGGAGTTCTTCTCATATGGATGTGTTCACTGCTATAACTTTGACGATGATATTGAAAGCTGGGTTCAGGCAAGACAGGACAGCATTAATTTCATCAGAACACCGGTATTTTCGAATGAGCAATGGCTTATATTTGGTCGCACCTACTTCACCTTAGAGGAACTGGAAATTCTTGAAGAAAACCATTACTCATTTTTTCGCGAGATTCATGATGCAAGAAAGAAGCTCGATTCTCTCGATGACATCGCTAATTTTTTCGCCACTGAAGATGTTAGTGTCGAAGCCTTCAGGCTTGCTTTCAATTCAACCTCCGTCAACCAAAAAGTGAATCGGGCTGACCAGCTCGGCCGGCGATTTAAAATAGCATCTGTGCCAAATATCATTGTTAACGGGAAATACCTGGTAAAAATAAACAATAACGTTGGCTTATCACGAATGCTTGATGTGATGGACTTTCTGATTGAGAAGGAACAGGCTAGCCCGGATAATTCATCAACAGATCGGTTTCAGGGAAAATCTCGTTAAACAAGCGGAACGACCTGCCAACCGGAGAGCTCGGCCAGCAGCAAATTACTTATTGCGCCGGGATCACGGCTTATCAGATTCTTGACTTCCTGCAGAGGAAAGAACCATCAACAACACGGATGACCTGAAAGCAAGATCTGTTTTCATCATTCACGCGCTAGTCAGAGATTTTTTTGTTCAGATGTGGCATTGAACTCGGATCATCTGAGCGCATGTACCTTTTCTCAGTACCTGAGCGAGTCATGTTTTCATAAACACCATCATCTCGCTTAACCAATTTTGTAAATCCAAGATCCTTGATGCCAACATCACCTATCGGTGTATTCGCCATGGGAGGCGTCGTAATGATTCGCGAAACTTCTGTCCCTGCCGGTACATCACCTGTCTCAATTTCAGCAAGTCCACATACTTCACCCCAGGTTTTCAGCTTCCGGGAAATGGGATGAATAACCTCAACTGTTCGTTTATTGGCTTCACAGTAATAATCATATCTTGGCATTAGACCCTCCTGCTGCTAGACAGCAGCCGGTCCTGGAAATTGTTCCCTGAGCAGGCGTTTTAGCACCTTTCCGCTGGGGTTACGAGGGATAGTACCAATAAAAGTAGCTCCTTTAGGCAACTTAAATCTCGCCAGTTTACCGTCGCAGAACTTCAGGACATCAGCTTCTGTCAGAGAATCATCTTTTCTGACAACAACCGCGAAAGGAGATTCACCCCATCTTTCACTGGGCTGACCAATGACAGCCACCTCAGCAATTTCCGGATGGGCTGATATCACATTTTCAATTTCCGCGGGATAGACGTTTTCTCCGCCGGAGATGATCATGTCCTTGATGCGATCCTGGATGTACACGAAGCCATCCTCATCCTGAGCTGCCACATCACCTGTGCGCAACCAGCCATCTACCAGCGTTTCTTCCGTTGCATCTGGCCGGTTCCAATATTCTTTCATGATATGCGGACCGGATACCCATACTTCTCCCTGTTCATTCGGCTGGCAATCCTGACCATTCTCATCAACTATACGCACAAGGGTATGGAAAAAGGCTCGCCCGGTGGATCCCTTTTTTGCAAGGGCATTTTCTGCATTGATGACGCAAGCCGGACCACAGCTTTCAGTAAGGCCATAGATCTGCTGAACCTCTATTCCGATCTTGTCGTAGGCTTCAATCAGATTAACCGGAAGCGGTGATGCACCTGATTGAATCCATCTCAGGCTGCTGTAATCAAAACGATCAAGATCGGGAACCTGTATCATGAAATTCAACATTGCTGGTACCAGCAAACCGGCCGTGATCTTTTCTTCTTGAATAAGCTCCCAGGCCCGGACAGGATCAAACTCTCGCATGACGATACTGGTCATGCCCCGATACACACACAGCGTGATAGGAGTCAGAGAGCCAACATGGAACATGGGTAAAGCCGCAAGATACCGATCACCGTCGCGCAGATCCGCACTGATGGCAATCGTCAATAAAGCCCACAACGAGGTTGAATGAGTATGAACCACCCCTTTTGGTAATCCCGTTGTTCCCGAGGTATACATGATATACAAAAGATCATCACCCGAAGCTCGAATAGGTGGCTCAATTTCAGCCCCAGCTTCACGAAGCCGTATATAGTCTTTGGAGAAATGAGATTCACCGTCTGTTGATGAGACCTGGATCCACTCAGCAATATCTGTCTTATCGCCGCGACTATACAAGTCCGTTACCATATCGATGAATTCCTCGCCAAATATCAGCGTCGTTGAACCACTGTCTTTGAGAATAAATTCCAACTCATCGGCAACCAATCGCCAGTTTAACGGAACTACAATTCCCCCAATCTTGGCAATGGCAAAGTATGCTTCCATAAATTCAGCACTGTTCATCAGCAGCAGCGCGACACGATCACCGGGCTCTATCCCAACATCAATCAACGAATTTGCTACCTGATTACAGCGTGAATTAAGCTGCCCGAAGGTTAGTCGTAAGCCAGAAGAACTGTCCAAATATGCTTCTCGATCCCGATTTAGTTCCGCTCGCTTCTGAAGCAAGAGGCCAACATTATTCTTCATGTTTTTTCCTGTTCTGTAATTCCAGAGTTTTTCTTCGAGTAAGATCGGTGTGTATTACCTAACGACCGACTAGGCTCCTTGAGATTAGTTCTTTCATTATTTCAGATGTACCACCATAAATACGCTGAATCCGAGCATCAACATATGCCCTGGATATTTTATACTCCTTCATGTATCCGTAACCACCAAAGAGCTGGACACATCGGTCTGCTACTCTACATTGCATCTCACTGGCTGCCAATTTACAGATAGAAGCCTCTGCCGTGGTCAGGTCACCATTCATGTATTTATCAACGTATTTTTCGGCAAGTGCTTTATTCAACTCAATCTCTGCTTTCATGTCAGCCATGACGTACCGGCTATTCTGAAATTTTGCTATCGATTCACCAAAGGCTTTTCGCTCCATGGTGTACTCGATTGTCCAGTCAAGCATGCCCTCTGCTGCAGCAACGCAGCCAACACCCAGAATAAGGCGTTCTCTTGGTAATTCATCCATCAGGCTAATAAAACCTTTGCCTTCCCCACCCAGAATTTCCGTTGCGGGTACACGCATATCTGAAAAGAATATCTCAGACGTATCACCGGAATGCAGACCCATTTTTTCGAGGTTGCGTCCTTTCTCGTATCCATCCAGATGACAGTCGACCACAAACAGGCTCATTCCCCGCGCACCTTGCTTGGGGTCGGTCTTGGTCGCAAGAATAATAACGTCTGCATGCTGACCGTTACTAATGAACGTTTTTTGACCATTCACGATATAGTCATCACCATCTTTGATGGCTGTCGTCTTCATACCCTGCAAATCACTCCCCGCACTGGGTTCACTCATCCCTATGGCAGCAACAACCTCACCAGAGACCAGCTTGGGTATCCAGTATTCTTTCTGACTCTCGGTACCCAGATGCAGAATATAAGGTGCAGCGATATCGGAATGAACCGACACACCTGTGGCCAAAGCGCCATATCCGGCCCGGGATATCTCCTCAATAATGACGCAACTAAGTTCAAAAGGTGCGTCATAGCCACCGTACCTGGATGGCATATCAACACAAAGAAAACCATTCTCACCCAGTTTACTCCACAGTTCTCGCGGCCATATGCCATCGTCTTCCCACTTTTGATAGTGAGGTTCGACTTCTGCTTCAAGGAATTTCTTAACACTGTCTCTGAACAGTTCCTTCTCGGCAGCATCTAATTTGACAGATTCACTCATTCGTATCTCACAACTTTGCTTATCTCTTTAATCTTAGCGCCGGATCAACGATACGCTTTTCAGGACGCGCATTTTATGTGTTTACGCGGACAATTTCGAATTGTATCCAAATAAGAGCAATTCCACGCAATTCAATGGCTTTTCCCCATTGCAGCATGAGTCACATTGTCGGAACCTACTAAGGCAGATTCACAGACGCATCACCCTTACGAACGGAGTCGACAACCATCTGGACACTCGGCGCATTTACACACCCAGTGATCCACATTAATGCGATCGTCAGTGTGCAGATTGGCTGGGCCGTTGGACAAACCTGGGCAATTGATCGCATACCCGCCGTTTTGCCAATTGCAGAGATCATATGCATCTCTGGCGTTCCTGGATTTGTGAAACAGACTTCCACACCATTATTAATCAGCGTCTGCAGCATGCTTTCCGCACCGTTCATCCAAGGCCTCCAAATTATTAAGGCGCGAGTATATCTCAGCACAAGAGCGAAAGTATTAGCGCCTAAATTCGGCCTGAACATATTGGCGAAAAACACCAACTATAGGTGTCAAATACTACAACGCCCTCTGTTTCATTCATTAAAAAGTTATCATGAAACGTAAGACTTTGATTATTAACATTTTTATGTAAGCAGAATAGTTGGCACGGATCGTGAAATAAAAAACGAAATAGTCAATATGACTGACACATAAATGCAGCAAGCAGATAGGTTCATCATGAACAAGGCACTCAGCAGATACCGACTAAAAACAAACTGGATGACAGCAGCTTTACTCACGATACTGGTTTTGGGGTTCGGAATGTTTGCCCGGTATCAGGCTGGGAATCAATCATCAGCCCTGGCAGAAAGTAGGTCCTACTTATGTAGCCAGGTTACTTCGGATTGGTGTGAGCCGATCACCCAGACCGAACCTCAATCCCCACAATTAGCAATCTTTGCACACTGGTCGAGGAGTCTACCATGAGCGTATTCAACAGAATCTCTGATATCATCAACGCAAATCTCAATGTGATCCTGGAACAAGCTGAGGATCCGGAAAAGATCGTCAGAATGATTACCCAGGAAATGGAAGAAACCCTCGTCGAAGTTCGATCTTCCTCGGCTCGATATCTGGCTGACCGGAAGCAGATTAATCAAAGACTGAAGAGTCTCAAAAGGGAAGTAGCGAACTGGGAATCAAAAGCCGAGATTGCTGTTAACAAGGGAAGAGATGACCTGGCAAAGGCTGCACTAAGAGAGAAGACCCGTTTTGATTCAGTGATCACGGCGTCAGAAGGTGATCTGACCCATATTGATGTTGCCATTGGCAAACTTGCAGACGATGCAACTCAGTTGGAATCAAAACTTCAAGGTGCCAGGGCGCGCCGGAAAGCACTGATTGTACGTGGTCAGACAGCCAGATCTCGAATGAAAGTTAAACGTCAGATCCATGATGTTTCATTCGACGAAGCGTTCGGCAAGTTTGAATCATACGAGAGAAAGCTGGACGAGCTGGAAGGCGAGATCGAATCCTATGATCTTGGAAATCAGACACTTTCAGAACAGATTCAAGATCTTGAGAAGGATGAATACCTGGCAGCCGAACTCGATGCTCTAAAAGCGCGTATGGGTCATTCGAACCAAACTGAACAAACCAATTCTGCAGAAACCGTCTAAACGGATATCACTATGAGAAGGCATTATTTTGACAGCTTATATACCCGGGATTTGGCTCTTGATTCCGGCCGCAAGAAACTGGGCGGGGTTTGCGCAGGAGTCTCGCGTTACCTGGACGCCCCCAGTATTTTCGTTCGAATCATCGCCATAGGTTCTCTTTGCATCGCACCTCAGGCAACCTTGATCGCTTATGGGCTTGCTTATCTGATTCTGGACGATGATCCCGGCGACGAAACATATGAGGATCGTTAGTTACAGATTTCTATCCATCGTCGCTCGATGAGAAGACACATTGACCATTCATCCAAGTTTCCAGGACCTGGATCTGGCTGATCTCATCGGCTGCCACCTTAACAGGATCTTTACCGAGAACAACAAAATCCGCACATTTTCCAACCTCAAGACTGCCAATTTCATGGTCAGAATGACATTGCCAGGCGGCATCAATAGTCATCGCCCGAATGGCTGTCTTAACATCAATGCATTCATGGCTCGCAAGGGTTGATTCGGGTTCACGCCACAACTTTCGAGTGACCGCATTTTCTATACAACGTAAAGGTCCCATCTCGGTAACGGGTTCATCTGAATGCAGCGTCCAGCGAATCCCGTTTTCTTCACAAGCCGCTGTTCTATCAAGCAACGACGCCTTAACCTCACCAAAAATTGTATCCCGCATTGCCTTACCCCAATAGTAAACATGACCAATCAGAAAACTGGGTGACAGATTCATTTTTCTCATACGCACTATCTGTTCATCATGCAGAATGGAGCAATGCTCTATTCTCCACGGTGTGTTGGTCATCAATCCCTGATCAAAGGCAACCTCAAAAGCATCAAGAACATTGTCAATTGCCTGGTCACCATTTGCATGGACGACCATGGGCCAGCCTTTTGTTGCCCGATCCAACACCATTTCTTTGAGACTGTCGGCTTCAACATAGGCAACACCGCACTCTTCCGAGAACAGATAGGGTTCTCTCTGTAAACCTGAAAGTCCCTGATTGGATCCATCAGAGACAATTTTCCAACCTGTCGCCCTAACAAATTCATCCCCGTCGCCATACTGGACACTCTGCTGATCCCACTGATCCGCCAGGGCGTAACTCAACGAATATCTCAATCGCGTGGTCATTCTCCTGGATTCAGCCAGAGCCTGGTACATCTCCAGTTCTTTTACACCACGACTGAGACCTGTACCCTGATCGCAAAATGTCGTGATGCCAACTCGATTTGCACGATGGCAAACCTCAATACAGGCCTCCGCCAGATCATAGTCCTGCTGGGCAGGATTGTGGCGCACCACCAGCGACATAACCCTGCCACCCTGTAGTACACCATTTGGAGTGCCATCTTGTTCACGCCCAAATGATGACCCGGGTTGATCTGGCGTATGCTTGTCAATCCCGGCCACCGCCAGCGCGCGACTGTTACAGTAGGCAAAGTGCAATGATGCGTTGTAGACAAACACAGGGGCTGTGGTAGATACCGTATCCAGCATCTGCCTTGTGAGTTGACCCGGACCCTCCTGCAGGGATGGATCAAACTGCCGAGCCATAATCCACTGATCCGCATCCGCGGCTTCCGCCAGTTCCCTTAAACGGGTTAGCGCATCATCAAACGACGGATATCGAAATGGCCCGACATCCTCAAATTTCCCTATCGTCGCAATAGGCAGAAAATGCATATGAGGTTCAACAAAACCCGGCAGAATCGTTCGCCCCTGGCAGTCAATTAACTCCGCATCTTGATGCTCCTCTTTCAAAATGCTTCCGTCGCCTGTCGCCACAATCTTTCCATCCTCAATTGCAAGCGCGCTGACCACGGAAAATCCTTCATCGACTGTGAAGATTTTTGCATTAACAAAGAGCCTTTTCCTGTCGCACGGTTCAGGTGGCATCTCGCTTTTGTATTTCCAGTAACTCACATCACAAAGTTCTTCATCGGTTACATTCATCGCATTATTCAAAATACTGATGACAGGAGAACAACAAGCACAAGGATCGAGCCGGCCTGGTCTTTCTAGGCTCCGAACTGACTCCCAAAGATCTCCATTGGCAAAATTCTCATCTGGCTCAAGCACTGTATTCACCCATCGCAATTTCACATGACGTTACAACACCTGGTGCAACTGGAGCAATCATTTCCCGTGTTACCATTAGGATCATGGGAAAAACTCTTCAATCTCGAATTGGTATTGATCTGGGCGGCACAAAAATTGAAGCCATTGTTATGGCTGAAGACGGCACAATCGTGTGCCGTAGTCGTGTTGATACACCGAGAGACGGCTATGCAGAAACCTTAGATGCACTGGTGGGAATTACTGCAGATGTCGCTAACGAAGCAAGTCTGTCTGCGGATCGCCCGATTGGAATAGGAACGCCGGGTGCTGTTTCATTGAAAACAGGACTTCTTATGAACTGCAACAGTACCTGCCTAAATGGAAAGCCGCTTCGAGAAGACCTCGAATCACTGACAGGTCGACAGGTTCGAATCGCAAATGATGCTGACTGTTTTACGCTGTCTGAAGCAAGCGATGGCACAGCTGAAGATGCTGAGTCAGTTTTCGGTGTCATTCTCGGCACCGGTGTCGGTGGGGGTCTGGTCTATCACAAACAGTTGGTTCAGGGAGTCAATGCAATCGCAGGTGAATGGGGTCACAACCCGCTTCCTCTTGCCAACTATCAGCCAGACAGTGTTTCTGATCCAATACCCCAGGGCACAAGGCCCTGTTTCTGCGGGCGCGCTAATTGCGTTGAAGCCTGGCTCGCTGGTCCGTCTTTCGAACGATCCTATGCGCAGGCATCCGGTAAAGAGACCCGTTCGATGGAGATTGTTAACCGCGCCTCGGCAGGTGAGTCACTGGCAACAGATCTGCTTGAGCAATACTGTAATCTTCTCGCGATGGCACTGGCTAATGTCATCAACATCGTTGATCCAGGCGCGATTGTCCTCGGTGGTGGTATGTCAAATACCAGTCAACTTTATGACAGATTACCCCATTACCTGCCCCGGTATATTTTCTCAGATCAGGTGAACACAGAAGTCGTACAGGCCAGATTTGGCGATTCGAGCGGTGTCCGCGGCGCAGCCTGGCTATGGTCTAAGTAGAACAACTGAAAAACCTTATATTCCTCAACATGGTGTTTTTCATCACGGTTGGTTATTCTGATTTTTCTGGATCAACAGGAGATCGACGTGAGTCGTCCGGATAGCTGGCAGGCAACTGCATTCAACCAGTCAACTGATTCGAGCAATCAGATACACTCCGATGAGGTAGCTCAAGCCTACGGTTTTAAGGGGGGACTGGTACCCGGTGTCACAGTTTCCTCCTATCTGATTCATCCTGCAGTTATTGCCTGGGGATCTGATTGGCTGAGCTGCGGGAGTGCCCATGTCGTGGTAGGAAAGCCACTGTACGACGGCTACGAGTTCTCGGTAGACCTGACAGACGTCACCGCGGACTCCTATCGTGCGACTCTAACGGATCAGCAAGACACCCAATGTGCGACAGCATACCTTCGGCTCAACACGAATCAACCCGAACCGCCAACGATGCGAGGTGATCCGATTCTTGAGCGCGGGCAGGATATTCCCGATGCCACCCGTGAAGAAATGGAAATACTGAGGGATAAGGGGATGTCTGCACTTCGCACCCGATGGAGTGCGGCAAACAACATGGCGACCTACCTGGAAGATTCATCCAAAATGCCCGAAATTCACCGTTTTAACGGTGACGGGTATGCCAATGCTGCCTTCCTGCTGGGATTGACCAACTGGGTCCTGGCGGGTAACGCCTATATGAATCCCTGGATTCATCTTCAGACTGAATCTCAGAATTATGTCATCGTCAAAAACGACACAGAACTCGCCGTTGAGTGTGACATCGAAGATCTTTTTTCCAAGAAGGGACATGAATTCGTCGATTTGAATGTCGCCGTCTATGTGGCGAATACCGGTCAACCGGCAATGACAGCCAGACTGCGAGCTATCTACAAACTTCGTGAAGTATCTGACTAACGAAGCTTCAATTCCGGCAGTACCGAACCTGACAAAATCGAGCACCCAGGATCGACCAGAGACCCCTGGCTGCCACTCGACTTTTTGCTCCATCGCAGCGTTAACGGTTGCTTTAAATGCCAAGCACAAGCTAGTCGATCCCAGATCCCCGGCCTCGGGTCATAAGAATGAATACCATGCAGAAATTGGCAATATGCTTTCTGATAGCGCTATGGTCCGGCAGCGTCTGCTTGTCCGGTGTGATGATCTGGGTGTTCAGATTTCCGGGTCGGCCCTGCAAGTCTATTCAGTAAGACGCAGTGAGATCAGATTCGGGTCTGCAGCAATTTCGGCATCTGCGAACGGGAATTTCAACCATTCGCCACGTGAATAGAGTTCCGTCTGATCTGAATAATGTGGTGAATCAGACTCCTCGGATTGTGAATAGGTAAGAATGCCGCGTGCATCCAACTGCCCGTCTTTGTCCCAGGAGATCACCTGCACGTAGCTGTTACCATGCACAATAGGCGTATATCCCTGATCTGGTTTCAAATCTGCAACAATCATACTGAACATGCCCGCCCAGCCCTGTCCACCTGGTATGGGTATGCGCTGATTATGTCGCTCTGCATACTGGATTTCGCCCCAGGGAGCATCAAGCGGGATGTTGGCTTCATTCAGCCTCGTTTGGGCGGTCACAAGAGCCCCATGAACCGCCTTAACCACATCAGGATTCGAAACATTGATTCCTCTTGGTGTGTATACAGGATCCTCCGGGTCGAAGGCACGGGTATAGAGATCTTTCGTGTTGCGTACCTCACGCCAGAACTCTGTCCAGACCTGCGCTCCTCTACTTTCGTTTGTCTGACGTCGATCCCACTTATTCAAGACCTCGCAGGACGCCGCGATTTCTTCAGCATTCTTGTTCACCTGCAAATCGCAAGCCTGAAGAACATCATCCAGAAGCACTTCGGCCGCATAGTTCCTGTGGGCGTAGAGCATATTCTGCACCTGATCCGGGGTCACCTTACCGCCAGCAATCAGATCTTCAACAAGCGTGATGCCCGCGCGCGTTCGCCAGGTTCTTGTTGTTTTTTCCGGACCAATAATTGGTGAGTAGCCCTCAAGCGGCTGGTGCGGATTCGACAGCCAATAGCTGTCATTTGAGTTCGTGACAAAATCGTCGCGTTTCGTTCTTGGCATTTCCTCAGGTGGGAGAAGGCCAGGTGATTTTGACCGCGGGTCATCTTTCCATTCACAACTGCTGTCACTGCCATTTAGGACCACAACTCGGCTAGAAACGCCTTCCGGTTTCACTCTGCATTGTCCCAGTAGTTCAGCGTCTACATTAGGTGTACGCGAAATATCAGCATAGAACGCTGAACCATGTCGGTCCGCAGCAATCGTGTTGGTGAATGCAACACCCTGTTCGCTGATGGCAGCCTCTACCTCGTCGATTGAAGACGCTTTATTGAGAAGATGATAGGTCGCAGAGGTCTGAAAATTATTTATATTCACATCTCTTACGCTGTAAGCATGTGTCCTGCTCCATGGCATATCTTTACTGGAAAAAACCGGACCATGGTGAGAGAAGTACACCGTCGCTGACTCGAGTTGTTGCTGACCCTCGATTTGCGGGAGTTGCACATGAACGGCCTCAAAGTCCCGCATTTCATTGTCGAATTTGTACTGCATGGGGTTATCGGGATTAAGTTCAAGCTGGTAGACCGTGGCACGCAGTGCAGTGGAAACAGTGTGAGACCAGGCAATATCCTTGTTGAAACCCAGCGCAATCCTTGTTGTGGTGGTGAGTCCCACACCCATAACATCAAGTTCACCAGGTATGGTGGTATGGATCATGTGAAATCGGGATGAACCTTTCCAGGGGTAGTGTGGATTGCCAAATAGAATGCCCCGACCTGATTCCGTCACCTTACCACCCAGCGCAACGGCATTACTGCCAATTCCATCACTGAATAATGTATCGACAGATTCAAGGTCAGCAACATCCTGGGCGGGACTCGCGTCGGCAATACTACCGGCATAACGGCCCACGCCGTATCGAATGCCAACACTGATCATCAGCCTGGCGACATCCTCCTCTGAAATCTGTTTAACCCAGGGCTTATCTGTGCAGGTGGCAGGTAATTTCCCTGTCTTGTCCTTCAGATAGCGGTTATACCCCTTAACATATCCGTCAGTAAACAGTTTATTGTCATTATCCACTGTTGCCTGGTATTCCGATATGACCGAGTCCGTAAGCATCGCTTTATGGAAAATATCACTCTTGCGAGCACGACCACCTGCTCCAAAGTATCGAGATAACTCACCACGAACCATGACGATGTCACGAGCAATCGTGCAAACCACATCGTTCGCAGTTGCGTAGGCAAATCCATATCCAAGACTCCCCCAGTCATCTGCCTTGACATGCGGAATCCCATAACTCGTCCAGCGAATATTTACATCAAACTTATTGACAGGTGCAGGTTCCTCAGGTGCTTTTTTTTCAGCACAGGCGGTGACCAGCAACAGGACCATGAGAATAGCTCGATTCATACCAACCTCCTTTTCACGGTTATTCTGTATGGCTTGTGTAGTCTATGCAATATCGAAGTGAGTAACTCAATTTATTCACGATGATACCCACAACCTTCTTCACATTCGACGATTTCCAAGTCACTAAAATGCAGGTTTCTCAAATACAAGCGCGAATCGATCGGTTTTTCCCTTGATATCCGAATCAAACACGATCATTGAGTGATCGTCATCCGGATTTCTCAGAGCACTTGAGGATGTAATGTACTTAAAACCGTAACTCTCGATATCAGACTTCGCGAAAGATTCGTGGATACGGTGAAGTTCTAATGCATCAGCCATATCCATGTCTGTACCGGCAGCATGATCAATTACAACAAAACGAGCGCCAGCCTTTAGGCCTGAATAAATCTGCGTCATCAGGTGCTTTATATCGGCGGGCGGCCCAATGGGTACGTATTTTTCGCCATTGTATCGAGATGGAATAACATACATATCATGATATGCCATCACCATAATGGCAGCATCCAGATTATCCGTACCTAAATCCAGATCAGCTATCTCGCGATCATGCTGAGTGATGTTGCCAATATCCCTGGCTGTAAATCGATCATTGAGAATATTGATGCCCCAGGCTCTGAAGCCGCGATTGTTGTGCAGTAGTACCTCACCTTGTTCGCCAACCATACTTGCCAGCAATTCGCTGTAGTACCCGCCACTGCCGAATATATCCACTACCCGGTCACCAGGCTTCAAATTCAGGAAGGGAATAATGTCCTGCGGTCTGCTGCGCTTGTCCCGCTTTAGATCTGTCTGTATCCTGCCGGGCTTTGAAACTGCCTCTTTTACAGGGTCTGACCAAACGACAAATGAGGACAGGCAGGCACAAAAAAAGAGAGAAACGATTGGTTTACAGCGGGACATCATAAATTTTCCATCTCAACTCTTGGCCTGAAGCAAAATTGTTCTTTTTTCATGTCTCGACAATACACCTTGAATTGTCTTTGAAAAAACAGCTAACACTCTAATAGAACTAACCGGGAATCCCCGGCGTGATCCAAACTCGACTAACCCTCTTATTACTTTCATTGCCTTTGTTAATCAATGCAAGTATGTCTCAAGCGCATGAATCTGTGATTGAAAAAATCACGTATTGGGTCGAAAAAACTTCCTTGAAACCACTTTTACTCCTCGAATTTACTATCGCGAGGCAGGTGATTTTATTCAGGGTGTCCCTGCAATCAGCATGGCAGTCAATGCTGTCAGCGCCAACGACAATCTGTATCGCGTTGCATCTGCCTCACTCCGGGCAGAATTGTTGTATGAGGGAATAGACAGCTACGCTCTGACGAACCTGTTCGATGAAGACTACGTTGATCACCTGACCGGGTTCAATCGAATTATCGACAGCAACGTACCCAGCGGCAGTCGCCTTCCGGGTACCGGAAGGAATCTGTTTACCAGAATCCAGTTTCAGTGGTAATGGACCGTCTGATTACATCAGCAAACCCTCATCAATTTCGCAAAACAGACTCGCTGCATTGATGAGTGAGTTTGCTGTCAGGGAACGTACCCCATAAACCACTGGCGTCACATCGAAAGTCTTTTTGATTTTCGTGAGTAACAAATCAAAATCACCATCTCCGGACAGCAGGACGACAGTATCCACATCCCGTGCCAGTTCCAGCACGTCAATGGTGATACCAACATCCCAGTCACCCTTGGCTGAACCATCGCTGCGCTGGATATAGGGTTTGAGCTTGACCATGAATCCAATTGATTTCAGCGCATTCTGAAACTTGAGCTGCCCTTCATTACCACGATCGATCGCATAAGCATTCGCAGCAACAATTTCACCCTCACCGCTTAACCGTTTCCACAATTTACGATAGTCAAATTGACGACCGAAAGCATCACGAGTGGTGTAGTAAATGTTCTGCACATCTACAAATACAGCAATCCTGTTAGCCACCTAGGAACCAGTGAATTTGGGTTCCCTCTTCTCCTGAAAGGCTTTCACCGCTTCACGATGATCTTCCTTGGTCATGGACACTTCTTCGAGAGCCAGTGACAGGGGGAGGACCAGATTAGAAAGGGATTTGATCAGTTTATTCACGGATATCTTGGTCGATTGAATGGCATAGGGAGGTCCATCCGCCAATCGCCGGGCGAGTAACATCGCCTCATTCAATGCTTCTCCTTCATCGGTCACCTCACTCACCAGTCCAAGTTCGCCGGCTTTCTCAGCACTGATAAGATCTCCTGTCATCAGCAACTGTTTGGCACGGTTGACACCAACAAGGAGTGGCCAGATTACTGCACCACCGTCACCAGCCGTGATACCCATTTTTACATGGGTATCGCCAAACCGGGCGTTCCTTGCAGCAATCACCACATCACAAAAAAGTGCAATAGTGGCCCCAAGACCCACTGCCGCACCATTAACCGCGGCGATAATCGGCTTCTCCATGTCGAGCATACTATCCACGATACGTCGCGCTTCCTGCATCATGGTTAAACCGCTGTCGCGTTCGGCATTGGCATTTCTCCCCGGACCGAAATCACCGCCGGAGCAGAAACCTCTCCCTGCACCGGTGAGTACAGCAACACGAACATCAGGATCTGAATCTATCTCAGAAAAAATCCCGGCCAGTTCCGAGTGCATCGTACTATTAACTGCATTCAAGCGTTCGGGTCTATTCAAAGTCAGCACAGCAATACCGTCTTCCTTAGTGATCTGAATTGTTTCGTAGTCTTCCTGATTTAACATAGCCAATCTCCTTTCGATGACGTGATCAAGGATAACAAGAATCAGACGGATTTAATCCTTGAACAATCGAGACCCAGTCGGATGGAATTACATGAAGGAAATTCGCCAGACGTTTAGGCTTCAATAAACTGGACTATCCACTTCGACAGAATTTCACTGTGCATATCTTTATTGAGACTATCAACACCCTGTCGATACACTTCTTCGCCAAGGATATCCTCACGCATGTCCATCAAGGCTCTGGAATATCCTTTGCAGAATTCCGGGTGTCCCTGATAGGTCAGAATATGTTCCTGAATCTGAAACATACTGTTGGGGCAAAAGTCACTCGTTGCTAATAATTCAGCATCATCAGGCAGGTGTGTAACCTGATCCTTATGGCTGACAATAGCAGCAAGACTCGACAAGGGAGGCTGCATGTACGGTTTGCTGGTAATCAGATGACTTTCATGCACACCCACTCCCCATCCAGCATCCGCTGCTTCTGTATTTCCTCCCAGAGCCATTGCGACTATCTGATGACCGAAGCAGATGCCGACCAGTTTAATTCTGGCCTTATGTAGCGCGACGACATAGTCCCTCAGTCGATGAATCCATGGTTCGTCATCATAAACGCTCTTTCTGCTGCCGGTGATGACATATCCGTGACATTCATCGATCTGATTTGGATATTGCTCATGCTCAACATCATAGACGGCAAACTCGATGTCTCTGCTAGACGCATTTGATAGAACATCCTGAAACATCCCGGGATAGTCGCCAAACTCATGTTCAAACTGCGCCATGACGGAATCAGCCTGTAGTATTCCAACCTTCATACAATATTCTCTTTCATCAGACTTCCGGCAAATAATGAAATCTCATACTTCATATAATTTCGAAATAGCGCTTTAGCTGCCAGTCATTGACATGGCGCTCGTATTCACGAACCTCCCAGTCCCGGCTGGCAACAAAGTGATCAATAAAATCATCACCAAATATCGATCTTGCTGCCTCTGACTCAGTAAGATCTCTTGTCGCATCCCTCAAATTACCCGGCAACTGATCTGACTCCGGCAGATCGTCCTGCACCCCATAGGCATTGCCCGTAATCGGTGTCTGCAATGGCAACTGTTCTTTTATACCCAGCAAACCTGCCCCTACCGTTGCAGCAGCGACCAGGTATGGATTTGCATCAGCAGAACCAATTCTGAATTCAACCCGCTGAGACTTCTGGCCCCCGGGAATAACCCTTAACGCTGTCGTCCTGTTCTCTACACCCCAGGTTGAAGCCGTTGGTGCCCAGGCTCCTTTTACCAGGCGCGTGTAACTGTTGATTGTTGGCGAAGTCAGGGCCAGTAGCGGTCTCAGATATTTCTGTAATCCCGCCACATAGTTCTTGTGGATTTCACTCATGCCGTTGGCGTCTGACTCATCGTAAAACACACCCTCACCAGACTCCACGTCTACGAGTGACTGATGGCAGTGACCACTCTGGCCCGGATAATCCATTGACCACTTAGCCATAAAGGTTGCGATGAGATCGCGCTTCTGAAAGAAGGTTTTACTGAAGGTTTTGAACAATGTCGCCTTATCAGCCGCCCGTAAGGCTTCGTCAACTGCGATTGCAGCCTCCCAAACACCAGGGCCTGTTTCACAGTGTAGACCTTCCAAAGCAAAATCATGGTCCAGGCAGTAGTCCATGAGGTCATTGAACAGATTAGACCAGGTGCTGGCTCGCAACATTGAATAACCAAAGTTACCGGGTGATAGCGGTATCAGATCCTGGTAATTTTTGTCTCGCACACTCTGCGCAGTCTCATTGAAAATGAAGAACTCATATTCAAATGCGAGCCTTGAGTCGAACCCCATTTCATTGGCCTCAGACAGAACCTGTTTAAGACGACTTCGCGGACAGATGGGGTGAAGACTGACGCGATCAGATGCTACAAATTCACCAATAAAGTAGGGGATACCAGCCTCATCAGATAATCGTCTCTCTGTTTCGAGGTCGAGTCGACAAAGTGCATCAGGAAACGCCGTGTGCCAACCGGTGAAAGTTGCATTGTCATACAACTGATCATCCATATCCCAACCCAGTATGCAGTCACAGAATCCTGATGTTGATCCTGCAATGGATTCGAACTTGTCCAGACTTATGTATTTGCCGCGAATAACGCCATCAATATCGGTCACTCCCAGCTTTACCCGGGTAATTTTCTCGCTTCGATACTGGTCAATCAGCTCATCTGCAACTGTCATAGATTCTATCCTTTGCTAGCGGGGCACTCGAATGTTCTCGACCATTTGCTGAACTTCCTCTGGAGGCGGGGGTGTAATGTTCATCACAACAAAAGAAACCGCAAAGTTAAGGATCATACCCAGGGTACCGATGCCTTCTGGGGATACACCGAACCACCAATGATCCGCATTATTCGTCTCGGGACTGACGAACTTGAAATAGGCAATATATGCAAACGTGAAGGTCAACCCGGTAATCATACCCGCTATGGCGGCTTCCTTATTCATCCGCCGGGAAAAGATGCCCAGCAGTATCACAGGGAAGAAGCTTGCTGCCGCCAGACCAAATGCAAATGCAACGACCTGGGCGACGAAACCTGGTGGATAGATGCCGAACAGACCGGCAATGCCGATTGCCACGGCTGCAGAAATTCTTGCATACATCAGTTCCTGTTTCTCTGAGATGTTCGGTCTGAAAGTTCGCTTCATCAAGTCATGAGATATTGCGGTGGAGATAACTAGCAACAACCCGGCGGCTGTTGACAGGGCTGCGGCCAGTCCACCGGCGGCAACCAGAGCGATTACCCAGTTTGGTAAATTCGCTATTTCCGGATGCGCCAGCACAATTATATCCCTGTCGATGTAGAGCTCGTTGTCGTTTTCTGTGGCCGTATTTTTTACCGTCCTTTGTCCATCAGCCCCCCGCGCTGACAGATAGACTGGCGCCGTGGGACTTAAAGCACTGCCTCCTCGATACTGAATCTTGCCGTCCTTGTTTTTGTCCAGCCAGGCAATCAGTCCCGACTCTTCCCATTTAGTAAACCATTCTGGTGATTCACTGTACGACATCTCGCTAACGCTATTAATGATATTTATGCGTGCAAAGGCGGCGACTGCTGGCGCCGTAGTGTACAGCAGCGCGATGAAGACCAGAGCATAGCCTGCGGAAATTCGAGCATCTCTCACTTTGGGTACCGTAAAGAAACGAACAATAACGTGAGGTAATCCGGCAGTACCCGCCATCAAAGCAGCTGTGATAAAAAACATGTCAATGGTTGTTTTATTTGTCGCAGTAAAAGCCGACATTCCCAGCTCAGTCGTCAGGCCATCAAGTTTATCCAGCATGTACGTCTCTTCACCAGCCATCGTGCTGCCAAATCCGAACATGGGAAACGGATTGTTAGTCAGCATCAAAGAGATATAGATGGCAGGTACCAGATAGGCAAAAATCAACACGCAATATTGGGCGACCTGTGTATAGGTTATCCCCTTCATACCTCCCATTACTGCGTAGAAAAACACAATCGCCATTCCCACAATAACCCCGGTATTAATATCAACCTCAAGGAAACGTGAAAACACGAGTCCGACACCGCGCATCTGGCCAGCGACATAGGTAAAGGAAATAAAAATCACGCACACCACCGCAACAAATCTTGCCACCTGCGAGTAGTAGCGTTCGCCCACGAAATCAGGAACTGTATATTTTGCAAATTTCCGAAGGTAGGGTGCCAGACACAAAGCGAGCAAAACATAACCACCAGTCCAACCCATCAGATAGCGGGCACCGTCAGCACCTTCGAAGGCAATGATACCTGCCATGGATAAAAACGAGGCTGCTGACATCCAGTCAGCAGCCGTTGCCGCACCATTCGCGACAGGGTGCACATGACCACCAGCGACATAAAACTCGTTCGTTGAAGAGGAACGACTCCAGATCGCAATACCAATATATAAACCGAACGACAGGAAAACAAACAGATAAGTTAACACAGTTGCACTCATTTCAGTTCCTATTCCTCATCCACGCCAAATTGTTTGTCCAGTCGGTTCATGCGCCAGGCATATATAAATATCAGCGCAACAAAGACAAAGATGGATCCTTGATGAGAGAACCAGAATCCCAGTTTGAAGCCGAACAGATGGAATTGATCCAGGTAGTCAACGATCAGGATACCGAAGACAAATGATACGACGAACCAGATCGCCAGAAGGATAAACATAAGGCGCAGATTCGCTTTCCAATATCTATTGGTATTGTCAGACACTTTTGGATACTCCGAGAGTTTGTTGTTATTGATCCAACACTACTAGACTATTTTCATCCGGTCGAACAGTTTTCCTAATCCCGGATTGAGAATGCAAATCGGTCACCAGAGACGTATTTACATCTTGACGCCGATTCCGCTGCAATTTCCCAAAAAGATGTCCACAATTTCTGTGGATAACTCTGTGAACAACTTGAGCTTTTTAACAATGTATAGACGTTTTTTAAGAAAATCTGGCTGGTCAATTTTTAACCAAGTATGTTTTTTCTTTATAAATCATCAGGTTAAGTCTGATCTCAAGCACTCAAAGTCGATTCTCTGGCTCGCTTGCTGTTTCTCAACACTGGGTCAGGTTGTGAATAACTAGATGCCGAAATTCGATAGGGCCCAACTGATTATCCCTTTGTACTCAAGTACTTATCCACAAAACCGAGAAATGTCTTATTTTGAAACAGGTAACGACTTATCTCGACCTGGTATTTCAACCAGATTCTGTGGCAGTGTTTTGCTGACTTTAGCCCCCAGCTCTTTCATATTCTCAGCCCGCCCCACAAGGTTGCCCTTCCCGGATATCAATTTGTTATGGGCTCTGTCATAAGCTGTTTGCACCGACGCAAGTCGCCCACCAATATCTTCCAGATCCGCAACGAAATTCACAAATTTGTCATACAGCGCACCTGCCTTACTCGCAATCTCCTGGGCGTTCTTATTCTGCTGTTCATATCGCCAGATATTCTGGATTGTCCGCAAGGTGGCCAGTAGTGTCGATGGTGCAACCAATACGATATTCTTGTTGAACGCGTCTGAAAACAGCTCGTTGTCGTGCTGAACAGCCAGGGAAAAGGCAGCCTCCACTGGAACAAACAACAGTACAAAATCCAGGGTCCTGATTCCCGTGAGTTTCTGGTAGTCCTTGTCGCCCAGTTGCTTGATGTGCTGTCGCAATGATTGAACGTGCAGATTAAGCGCTTTATTTCGCTCAGCCAGGTCTTCTGTAGAACAGCAGCGTTCGTACGCAGTCAGCGAAACCTTGGAATCAATGATCACATCCTTGTTCTCTGGCAGATGCACCACAACATCCGGTTGTTGACGCTTGCCGTCGTCACTTTTGAGACTGACCTGTATCTCATACTCACGGTCCTTCACCAGCCCTGATTTTTCGAGTACCCGCTCCAGGATAATTTCACCCCAGGTACCTTGAGTTTTATTCTCACCTTTTAGCGCGTTCGTGAGATTGATAGCTTCCTTGCTGATCCTCGAATTCAGATCCTGCAGATTGCGAACTTCCTTGATAAGCGAAAAGCGTTCCCTGCTCTCCTGAGAATAGGACGCCTCAACTCGTTTCTCAAAATCCTTTATTTTCTCTCCCAGAGGTTTCAAGATACCATCCAGTTGAGCCTGGCTTTGCTCTTTGAAACTTCGCTGCTTTGACTCAAAGATATCGTTGGCAATGTTCTTGAATTCAAGCCCCAGTCGTTCGCGAGCCTGATCAAGCAATGCCAGTTTCTCCGCATTCTGTTTCTGCTGCTGGGTCAGTGTCGCTTTCATTTCAGCTTCAGATACCACTGCGCTTTGAAGTGCACTTTCTTTAGCGGTTAGTCTCTCCTTGATTTCCTGCATCTGACGATTGAGGTTTTCAATCTCCAACTGCTTGGAATCCAGTTTATTCTGCTGCACCAGTTCATTAGCTTCACGACTGAGACCTGCTCGTTCGAGTCGATGACGAAGTACAAGAAATATAATGAGGCCAGCCAACAATGCCCCGAATCCAAAGGCAATCAATGATGAAACAAAAACAGAAGGCATGAGGATGTCTCTTCAAGAACTGACCCCATGAGTTTACTCCGTTGCTGTAAATATATACAGGCAGTTCATTGCTTTTTTGTAAATTGGGAATATGGGAGCCACGGGCTTGAGCACTCGAGCTTTTCCTTGAAAAGTTCTGTTGCTTTTTATGGGCTGGATTATCATGTCCGTGTTTTGCCTTGCAAAACCACGGAGCTAGTGCAGGAACGTAAACATCTTGCGGCGATAGGCGGTTGCTGTTGGATCACCCTTACCCAGCAATTCAAAAATCCGAATCATGGTTTTTCTGGCCAGTTCGTCTTCGAAACTTTTGTCCTTCTTCAATACCAGCAACAACTCTTCCAGTGCTGCTTCGGCCTGATCATCGACGATAAGCCTGATGGCAAGATCACAACGCAACTGCAGATCGTCCTGATTGGCCTCCAACTGCGTCTGAAGTTCATCGAGTGACGGCAGTTCCGCAGCCATATCAATGAAGGTCAGTCGATTCTGAGGTTTGCTGATACCGGCAGTGTCCTCGGGAATACTGGCAATAATCTGTCTCGCCTCGTCTACTCGTGCCTCCATGATCAGCAGATCGGCCAACTCAACATGAAGCGCATAGTTACTTGGCTCTTCACCAATAGCCTGTTGCAGCATTCCGATAGCGCCCGTTCGATCTCCCTGAGAAAGCAAGACCTTGATCTGTTCCTGAATCCGCTCTATGGGGCTCATAGTGAGTTGATCAAGAATCTGTCGAAGCTGAGCTTCTTCCTGTGGGCCCTCAAGATCCTGGACCATTTGTCCCTGAAAGATAATCTTGATAGTGGGCAGGGTTCTGACACCCAACTGTTGTACGATCTGGGGATTCTGTTGGATATCTACACGAGCCAGCAAAAACTTACCCTGATATTCATCAGCCAGCTTTCGAAGTACTGGCGCCAGCGCCATACTCGGTTCCGCGCCATCAGCATAGAACTCCAGGAAGACTGGAATCTGCTTGGATTTCTCCAGAATTTCATCCTGAAAGTTCTGGGCAGAAACTTCAATCACATTTGAACTCGCGTTCATAACGAACCTTAAAACTACCTAAAATTAAGACGCGTAATGTACCTTTTTAGTACCGGTTTTGCATCTATCTTTAGGTTCCTTTAGATTCGAGTCGCTGATAACGCCTTGTGCTTTTCGCTTTTCGCCTTTCGACTTTCTACATCGAGTTCAGGCGACAATATGAAACAGCTTACCTTCACGACGCAGTGCAGCCGCTATAACCTTGGGAGAATGCCAGGGGCTGGTCTTACCACGGTACAAGATTTTGTTTCCTTTGCTGAGGAGCCAAACGTCAATTGATCTAATATGGGTTACTTTCATGAGATTCTTCCATTCACTTTCAATCGTGGCACTTTCTGACAGAATCTCCTCGAAACTGACAAGCCACCTGTTACTGGAAATTCATACAGTACTGTATATTTACTCAGGTTTCAAGTCCCGGGCAAGAATTTCTTGAAAGGCGACGGATTGATCCCTGAGCATCACAGCTCTAATACGATGTGACAGCTTGACCTTTGTACAAAGTGCCAGATTCCTTACAAATCAATCCAGTCAAATCCAGACTCCTGATCAGCTACTTTAAGGCTTCCTTCCCAGTCTCCCAGCGCACTCGTGACTGTCTCGTAGGCTAGATCGGGGGCGTTGTTTTTCTCACTGACGTGAGAAATTACCAGGTGTTGCAATGTACTGAGTTGTATCTTGCCTAACAGTTCAGCTGCCTGGTCATTGTTCAGGTGGCCGTGATCGCCACCGACTCTTTGCTTTAAAGGGTAAGGATAGGGGCCATCCGCCAGCATCTGTGTATCGTGATTACACTCAAGCAAGAGGACATTGCACTTTGCATATTGCTCTTCAATAAACGGCGTGACATGTCCCAGGTCAGTTAACACCCCCATCCTGAACCCATCGGAAGATATTATGTACTGGCAGGGTTCTTTTGCATCGTGGGGTACGGGTACCGGGACGATACCCAGACTGTCAATATGAAATGGTTTATGACAATTGATTCGACGCAGCTGTGGTAATGCACCCATTCTGTTTGCATCGTATGTACCAGGGGTTAGGTAGACCGGGCATTTGTATTTCCGCGCGAACAGCGCAACGCCATGAATATGATCGGCATGCTCATGAGTGACCAGAACCGCATCGACTTGATGTGGGGCCTTGCCAAGCCGTTTCAGTCGCCGTTGTGTTTCTTTGAGTGTAAAACCAAGATCGACCAGTACGCAGGTCCTGCCATCATCAATGAGCGTGCCATTACCTCGACTGCCACTACCGAGAGATGCAATGCGCATGATTTACCGGGAGTCCGTCAGAAGTCGCCGATTAAGTCGAGGATTCTTTAATAATTCTGAGTAACCGTTCAGCCAGCAGGGCCTCGGCGGGTGTTGCAGAATCTTTTAAGACGGTAACCGCAACCTGATCGTTTTGTGAATCCAGACGAACAAGAAAACGATGCTGGTCATCAACAGCCGCCACCTTGTTTCGGAAGAAAACCCGCGAGAAAAAACCAGGGTCTCGATCAGTCGCCTCGTCAAAGTAAATATAATATATCTGCGAACTGCGATCCAGATCTTCAACCTGAATTCGGGCATTCTCAAGCGCATTGCCTACCGTTGCCCAGGCGCGATCAAATGCAAGTTTGTATTTCAGTACAGGTTTCAGCCGATCCGGAACAAGCTCTGCCTTCTGGCTTCTCAATGCCGTCGCACCGATCGAGAAGACAGGATCATTTATCGTTTCGCCCAAGGCGTAGGCAAGTCTGGTCAACACCTCGTTTTCCAGTTCTTCGTCATCAGAATCACCAGTCCAGTTCACTGAACCTGATTCTGCCGGAGCCCCAAGCGGAATCTGCTTATGTTGTACATAAACTTCGCTGCTGCCAAATCGAACCCCTGGTTCAATGGTCAGCAAAAGTTTGTTTCGAACCGTCGAAGTTGAATCGGCCCAGCCTGATCCGCTGACCAGACTCTCATACACGTCTTTCGTAGCCCCTGTCGGTGAAATAATCCATGTGGTTTCAAGAATCCCCATTCGAGGATCAGCACGCTCTACTTCAAGATTATTCTCTTCAAAAAAACGCCGGATCTTAGGCCATACCGATGCTGGCGGTGAATCCAGGAATATCCAGCGAGTGTCACCCAATCGCTTGATGACAATCTGTTCGACACCAAATGATGTACTGATTGTTTCAGGAAAATCCAACTCCAGTTTCTGCCCGGCAATACCTCGAGAGTCAATCACATCCGGGATATCAAGAGCATCTACAAAGGGAGGCTCATCGAGTCCTTCCGGAATCGTGACCTTGGGTTGAATTTCGGCTTCAAGATACTTCTGACGACGATCATAGTTTTCTATCCACTTGCAACTGGAAACAATCAGAATCACTGGTAGAACGAAAAGTATTTTGCGTTTTAATTTCATCTTTAGTTAATCACACCTGCTTGTCGCATCGCTTGACGAACGTCACCCTGATATTCAGGCGATAATTCAGTTAAGGGCAACCTGATTCCTCTTCCGATTTTCCCCATCTCAGCCAGAGCCCATTTGACTGGAATTGGATTTGATTCCAGAAACAGATCACGGTGCAGAGCGGTCAATCTTTCGTTCAATGAGTTCGCCAATTCAGCATCTCCCGACACCGCCGCCCGGCATACCTCGCCCATCTCTTTCGGTGCAACATTTGCCGTCACACTAATGGTTCCACTAGCACCGTTCAGCATCAGGTCAACCGCAGTTGCATCATCCCCGGAATAAATGACCATGTCCGGGCCACAAAGTTCAAGAATCTCAATAGTTCGCTGTAAATCGCCAGTTGCCTCTTTGATGGCAACTACCTGTTCAATCTCAGCACATCTGGCAACGGTCGTCGGTAACATATCGCAGGCTGTTCTGGCTGGTACGTTATACAACACCTGTGGCAGATCAACGGCTTCAGCGATAGCCTTGTAGTGCTGGAACAGGCCTTCCTGAGTGGGTTTGTTGTAGTAGGGTGTCACCAGCAGGCAGGCATCCGCACCGGCTTCCTTTGCTGCTTGCGTAAGCGCTATCGCTTCAGCAGTTGCATTACCTCCCGTCCCGGCAATAACAGGCAAACGACCATTGACGGCATTCACGACATATTTAACAATTTCGCAATGCTCCGGGATGTCCACAGTGGCTGATTCTCCGGTAGTTCCTACCGGAACCAATCCATCTGTACCCATTTCGATGTGCCACTCGATCAACTCACCCAATCGGTCCCAGTCCACGGATCCATCTAAGTTCATCGGTGTAACTAATGCAACAATGCTGCCAGAAATCATGACTCGGCCTTAAAAACAAAAGTTGTCAATGTTACTGGCCGACGCGTGGCAGGACAAGCATAGTTCTCATGTTACTTCCGCTATGTTATTCGGCCATGATTTCATCACAATCTTGATCAGCGTCGCTAAGGGTATTGCAAAGAAAACGCCCCACAGCCCCCACCAACTGCCAAAAACCAACACTGCCGTGATAATCGCAATAGGATGTAAATTGACTGCTTCTGAGAATAATAGTGGCACCAGCACGAATCCATCCAGACCCTGGATCACCGTGTACCAGCCCATGAGGAAGAAGAACTCAGAGGTCCAGCCAAACTGGAGATAGGCGATGATAACCACCGGCAGCGTCACAACAACAATGCCAAGGTAAGGCACGATCACCGACAGTCCCACAAGAAAGGCAAGCAGTGCCGCATAGTTCAGTTGAAAAATAACAAAGAATAGGTAGGTCGCCATCCCAACGATAATGATCTCAACCACCTTGCCGCGGATATAATTTGCCATCTGAATATCCATTTCGGCTGAAATCCTGCTTATCAGAGGTCGATTCGCGGGAAGGAATGATTTACACCATTCAAGAATTGAATCCTTGTCCTTAAGAATGAAGAACACGAGGATCGGGACCAAAACCATATAGACCGCAACCGCCACTAGAACCGGTAACTGAGATATCGAGAATGACAGCAACCACTGGCCGATATCCCCTGCTTCTGCGCTCAGCATCTCACCCCAGGATTTCATCTGGTTTTCTGATATCAAGGTCGGGTATTCATTCGGCAGATCTTGCAGCATTATCTGGGTCTGACTCACCATATCGGGAAGTTCGGTGAATAAGTTGCGCATCTGTCGCCAGACCCTTGGAATGACAAAAAACAAAAGGCCAACAAAGCCACCGAGGAAAAGAAGGAAAGTACTCACCACTGCCAGACCATTCGGCAGGTTGTACCGTTCCATGACCTTAATAATGCCCTGCATCACGTAGGCCAGCACAATACCCGTCAGAAGTGGCGCCAGAATGCTGCCCATAGTGAGGATGACTATTGCAAACCCTATCAGTAAGACAGCCAGTAATACGGCGTCTTCTTCAGACAAAAAGCGATGTATCCATCCTTTGATAACTTCAAACATCAGAGTCACCCGTGGCTAGCTTCGCACTATGCTTTCTTGAACCAATAATAGTATTTACCCTCCTCCTGCAACGAATCCAGCAATTGATGTCCACTTTGTTTTGAGAACACCTCAAAATCTCTTACTGATCCGGGGTCCGTACACACCATCGAGAGTACTTGCCCGGTTTCCAACCTATTCAGTGCCTGTTTCGTTTTTAACAGAGGTAGCGGGCAGGATAATCCGCAAGCATCCAGGCTCTGATTAGCTTCTATATCTATGTCCATATCCAGCATTCCGTAATGGTATTCCAAGTATATCTGTAATCTGCTGCACAGTAACTTGTCAAATTTGCTATCGATCTGAAACACCAGCTTTCTATCCATCTTTTCGCACATTGAATACAAAAAAATGAGAACTCAGTGAGTCAAAACCTGTCACATATTCAGGTCTATTAAGATCAAAGACAGGGTAGCCGGAAAATGGGCTAGTAATTATTCATTGATTGCAGTTACATTAGTGAGGCTGAGTTAAATCTATCCATGCGGTATTAATTCCATCCATGCGATAATTGTCTTTATGCTATTGAGAATACTCCTGGGACTATGCCTGCTCGGTTCAACGCAAGCGATATTCGCAGTAAACAATTTGAATCTTCCTTCTCTCGGAGATCATTCTTCAGGTATCATTTCGCTTGAGCAGGAAAGAACACTTGGGCAGCATTTTCTTCGCTCGCTCAGGGCTGGCGCACCTCTGGTCGACGATCCGATATTACAGGAGTACCTCGAACTTCTGATCTACCGACTTGCTTCACATAGCCAGTTGCAGGACAGGCGGCTGGATCTGGTCATCATCAACAACAAAACGCTGAATGCCTTTGCGGCCCCAGGTGGTATTGTCGGTGTCAATCTGGGTCTGTTTCTGACGGGTGAATCCGAAGCCGAGATATCTGCAATTCTTACTCATGAGCTGGCCCATGTCAGTCAGCGACATTTCGCCCGTCGAACTGAAGCGAGTAAAAAGGCGGGGCTGGCAAATATCGCAGGATTACTTGCAGGGCTTATCTTGATTGCCACTTCTGCCGGGGATGCTGGGATGGCCGCCATCACGACATCACAGGCAGTTACCCAGTCTGAAATGCTGCGTTACAGCCGTTCTAGGGAAGCTGAAGCAGATCGAGTCGGCATTGATACTCTAGTCGAGGCCGACCTAGATCCGAGGGCCATGGCTTATATGTTCGAGCGCCTGAATCGTTCAAACAGGATCAACGGAATTGATATACCGGAATTTCTACTCACCCACCCGGTGACAAAAGACAGGATCGCAGACTCTTACGCACAAACCGAAAAACTACCAGTAAAAATCTATCCTAAAAACCTCGACTTCCACCTAATGCGCGCCCGTGTGCAAGTCATGACTGCAGATTCTCAGGTTAAGGCACTCTTGAGAATGAAAGATCTTCTGAACAGCGGTGATTCCACCATAAGAACCGCCGCACGCTACGGCCTTGCACTGGCTCAGATCGAAGCCGGACAACTGGATAACAGTCTGCAAAATATCTTGAGATTGCAAAATGAGCACCCAAACAAGATTGCATTCACACTCGCTGAAGCAGAGCTTCACATCAAGGCGGAGAGGTACGACTCCGCTATTGGTGTCCTCGAGCAGGCGCTGAAAATATCACCGAACAACTATCCTCTGGGTATGGCATATGCCGAGACACTGATGAACAATCGAGAGGCAAGCAAGTCAGTGGATGTCCTGCTGACTTTGACCCAGGCACGTCCGAATGACGCCTATGTATGGTACTTACTGGCAGAAGCCTATGGTTTAGCCCGTGATATTGTGGGCGTACACCAGGCCCGGGCGGAGTACTTTGTCCTTGTCGGAAATTTTGATCAGGCCATCAAACAGTTGGGTTTTGCAACGACCCTGGTCAGAGATAACTTTCAGGAAAATGCCAGGATTCAGCATCGGATCGAAGAGATCGCAGAATTACTTTCGGAGACCAGGAAGTCCTAGCTGTTCCCCTTTACCCGCAACTGGTTTGAATTCGCGAAGTTAACCATCCTTTCGAGAGGTATAAGAGCTCTCTTGCTGATCTCCGGATCAACGAGTATTTCGTTGTCCCCAAGTCTGAGTGTCTCCTCAAGATTCTCAAGTATGTTCATTCCCATCCAGGGACAATGGGCACAGCTTCTGCAGGTCGCACCCTTACCCGCGGTTGGTGCTTCGATAAACATTTTATCGGGTACCAATTGTCTCATTTTGTAGAAAATACCTTTGTCGGTCGCCACGATGAACTGCTCGTTAGGTAACTCCTGGCTCGCACGGATAATCTGCGTTGTCGATCCGACAACATCTGCCAGTGCCACGACAGGCTGAGGGGATTCAGGATGCACCAGAACTGCTGCGTCTGGATAGACCTGCATTAGATCCCTCAATCCCTTCGCTTTGAATTCTTCATGCACGATACATGATCCGTCCCACATTACCACGTCGGCACCGGTTTCATTCTCAATGTAGGAGCCCAGATACTTATCAGGTGCCCAGAGCATTTTCTCACCGCGATCTGTCAGATATTCAGCTACTTCCAGGGCAATGCTCGATGTCACGACCCAGTCCGACCTGGCTTTCACAGCAGCAGATGTATTAGCATAAACGACCACCGTCCTGTCCGAATGCTGGTCGCAGAATTCAGAGAACTCTTTAATCGGACAACCCAGATCAAGTGAGCAGGTTGCCTCAAGCGTCGGCATCAGAATCCGTTTCTCGGGATTGAGGATCTTGGCAGTTTCGCCCATGAATCTGACACCCGCAACAATAAGCGTACCTGCATCGACACTATTGCCAAATCGCGCCATCTCCAGAGAATCAGAGACGCAGCCGCCTGTTTCTTCGGCTAAAAACTGGATCGCATCATCTGTATAATAATGTGCGACAAGTACCGCATCCTTCTGTTTTAAAAGAGTTTTTATATGCTCCTGATAAGATAGGATTTCATCAGACGAAAGGCTGTGGCTCTGATGCAAGGGGATGTCAAAGGCGATGGTTCCCATTGTTTATTACCGCTAAATCTGGTTTGAGGAGTATACCTCAACCAGGTGGATGAAGATGAAATGACAAATAAGCATGTTCTCATGTGATTTAGTCGTACTGGTCGCAGTAAACAAAGATCATTGGCTGGATCACGGGTACACTTACGCTTTTCTTCAGGCAGACTTGAAATGATCCAGGTAGGACTTATGATCGCCGAAACCGATACCGTTGAAGATGGCAACTACCTGCGATTCGGTAACGAGTTATTACGCAGAGGTTATGAGGTCAATCTGTGCTTTCTCGAATCCATTGCGATGCTGGATTCAAAGGTGATTGCCAGGGGATTCAAACTCTGCAATCCCCTACTCGATGGTGAGATGTTTCCAGAATCGCACAGGATTGATCTGACACAGTCGGATTTACTCTGGGTTCTTACTCTGGGTATGCGTCACAGTTTTCTGGATAAGATGCAACTGCTCTATTGTCTGCGGGATCACTGCAGGATTATTAACGCCATTGATTCACTGATGCATTTCAAGAGTAAATATTTCCTCGCCAGCCACGAAGCAGTCTTCAAGTATCCACCCACCTTTGCCTCAAATGATCCTGATGAGTTGTTTCGTGTCGTCCAGACTGGTAACGGCAAGTGGATTGTGAAACCGCCAGCGGGATCCCTGGGCAGAGACGTCTTCCTGATCACGAAAGATGATCCGAATGTGCGAGTAATTCTTGAATCAATGACCGGTCCCGAGTCTGATCATTATTGTTTACTCCAATCCTATATCGAGGAAATCAGAGGTGGTGAAAAACGAGTACTTATCGCCGGAGGTGTACCCGTTGGTCAATACATCAGACAAGCCACGAAGGACCATCGAACAAACCAGATGCATGGGGCTGACATCGCACCCTGTGAACTGACCAAAGATGAAAGACTATATTGCGAACGAATTGGGCAATTCCTGGTCAGCCACGGTACAGAGTTCGTCGGTGTTGATCTGGCATTCCCGTATGTCATTGAATTCAACGTAGTAAATCCTGGGGGTTTGCTTACAATAGAGTCTCTCACCGGCACAGATCTGACCTCTGTTATCATCGATCGAATCATCGACCGGGACAACGATAAGAACATTGGCAAGAACATCCCTGAACCCGCTTAAACTCTTGAGTTTTGAAGATAAACCGGTATGATACCGGCCTTTCGTTAAATGGGCTGTTAGCTCAGTTGGTAGAGCAGCTGGCTTTTAACCAGTTGGTCCCGCGTTCGAGTCGCGGACGGCCCACCAAATTTATCGCCACCAATAAAGCATCTGTCCCTGTTACGAACAAACAATCACCACAACTTCAGTATCCTCACGCCATTGGTAATCAGCGCCCTTTAAAGACCGGCTTCCTTTTTTCCATAAAGGCGGCCATGCCCTCTTTCTGATCTTCAGACCCGAAGTTAATAGCCACCGAGTTAATGGAAAAGTCGATGGCCGACTGCAAGTCTGTATCCATCCATTTGTTGATAATCTCTTTTTGTACGGACATCGCCAGAGGGCTCCATCCTGACAACCTCTTGGTGAGTCTCGCCACTTCGGTATCCAACTGATCTTCGGGGACTGCGTGATTGACGAGTCCAATCTGTTCCGCTTTCAACCCATCCAAAAATTCAGCTGTAAAGCACATTTCTCGGGTGCGTTGAATGCCAATGGCCTGGGGCAGTATTGCTGCCTCGACTATAGAAGGAATCCCAATGTTCATGTGTGGCAAACCGAAGCTGGCATCTTCTGTCGAGATGAGCATGTCGCAGGAAATGGCAAGCTCCAAACCCGCGCCCAGGCAGGCACCCCTGACCTTGGCGATCACCGGTTTTGGCAACATTCGTACAGCCCGATCGGTCTCATGTATACGACGGCCGATGGCACGGGAAGCCAACATGTCATCATCCTTAACTTCATCAATATCGATCCCCGCGCAAAAGGCTCTACCGGCACCAGTGATAA